>FLOH01000797.1_pt1 | contig 57126 bp, 53 predicted proteins | sample 756751 | NCBI WGS metagenome assembly FLOH01 (sample SAMEA4026879, study PRJEB14308) | marine metagenome | biome: coastal water; material: water | depth 74 m
CGTTCGCCCACGCCAGTAAATACAGAATAACCACTATGTTCCGCAGCAATATTACGAATTAACTCCATCATGTTAACCGTTTTACCCACACCCGCACCACCGAATAAACCAACCTTACCACCCTTGGCAAAAGGACAGACTAAATCGATCACCTTAATACCGGTTTCTAAAATTTCGCTTGAACTGGCTTGTTCTTCAAAACTAGGGGCTGCACGATGAATTGGCATACGCTCAGAATCAATTTCACCTTGCTCATCAATAGGCTCACCCAATACGTTCATGATACGGCCTAAGGTTTTTTCACCCACCGGTACAGAAATGGGTGCGCCGGTATTTTCCACTTTCATACCACGACTCACACCATCCGAAGTTCCCATGGCAATCGTGCGCACAACACCATCACCTAATTGCTGTTGCACTTCCAGTGTCAAACCGACTTTCTCAACTTTCAATGCATCATAAATTTTTGGCACACAATCACGTGGGAATTCTACGTCCACAACTGCACCAATAATTTGGGATATTTTACCGCTTGTTTGTTTTGCTTCTGCCATTTTTCTCTCTCTTTACACTGCTGCTGCGCCAGCTACTAACTCAGCTAATTCCTGAGTAATTGCTGCTTGTCGCGCTTTGTTGTATGCTAAATTCAATTCATCGATCATTTTGCCTGCATTATCAGTAGCATTTTTCATTGCGACCATGCGTGCGGCTTGCTCACAGGCTATGTTTTCCACCACGGCCTGAAATACTTGTGACTCTATATAACGTGTTAATAATATATTTAAAATTGTACGCGCATCATCGGGCTCGTAAATATAATCCCATTGCGATTCTTTGCTTTCATCATCAGCGGGAACAATCGGCAATAATTGTCGTATTTCTGGTTTCTGCGTCATCGTATTAACGAAGTTATTAGACGCTATGTACAGCGCATCCAGCTCACCTGCTTTAAATTTATCTAATAAAATTCTAATCACGCCAATTAAATCTTCTAGCTTCGGTGATTCACCCAGATGATCCGCGTGAGCAACAACATCACCGCCGTGACGTGCAAAAAAAGCTTCGGCCTTCGTACCCAAAGGGCAAAAACTCACATTAACATCTTTATTGGCTATTGCTGCTTTTAATACTTTACGAAACAAATTGGCATTCAAACCACCACACAAACCACGATCAGATGACACAATAATATAAGCCGCTCGTTCTATTTCACGATGGACCATAAACGGGTGTTGATATTCTGGTTGGCTGTTGGCGATGTGACTAATCACTTGACGGATTTTTTCGGCATAAGGACGCGCACGATGCATTTGGTCTTGCGACTTTCGCATCTTGCTTGCCGCGACCATTTCCATGGCACGGGTAATCTTCTGGGTCTTTTTGACCCCTCCGATTTTAGATTTTATTTCCTTTCCGGTTGCCATGTTTATTTATCGTCTTTTTTTACTGATTTCTTTTTAGCCGCGCTGACATCTTGCTCATCAAGCTGCCAACGACTTTTAGCTTTGAAGGTTTTTAACATGTTATCTAGTTGTGCTTCAATTTCGTCACTGTAACCACCTTTTTTATTAATTTCAGTGATAAGTGTTTGCTCGTGTTGTTTGGCATAATCTTGCAATGCTGCCTCAAAAGCCAAAACATCGGATACAGAAACATCATCTAAATAACCTTTGTTTACCGCATATAAGCTGATCGACATTTCAGCTATCGACATCGGTTTATATTGTGGTTGTTTCAAAATTTCCATACTACGCTCGCCGCGTTTTAATTGCTTGCGAGTCGCCTCATCTAGATCCGAAGCAAATTGAGCGAAAGCTTCTAATTCACGGTATTGCGCCAATTCTAAACGCAACATCGAACCACCTAATTTTTTAATAATTTTAGTTTGTGCGGCACCACCAACCCGTGACACTGACAAACCAGAGTTCATCGCAGGACGGAAGCCCGAGTTAAATAAATCGGTTTCCAAATAAATTTGACCATCTGTAATTGAAATCACATTGGTTGGTACGAAAGCTGATACGTCACCTGCTTGTGTTTCAATAATCGGCAATGCAGTTAATGAGCCTGTTTTACCCTTAACTTTGCCACCCGTTTTTTCTTCAACATACTCTGCTCTAACGCGAGAAGCACGTTCTAGTAAACGAGAGTGAATGTAAAATACATCACCTGGATAAGCTTCACGGCCTGGTGGGCGACGCAGTAATAATGAAATTTGACGATAGGCCCAAGCTTGCTTGGTTAAATCATCATAGACTATGAGCGCATCCTCACCACGGTCACGGAAAAACTCACCCATGGCACAACCAGAATATGGTGCAATGAACTGCAATGCCGCTGAATCAGCAGCATTCGCCGCAACGATAATCGTATGCTTCATGGCATCATGTTCTTCTAATTTATGCACGATTTGTGCGACTGACGACGCCTTTTGACCAATCGCGACATAAATGCATTTTACGCCAGTATCTTTTTGATTGATGATCGCATCTAAGGCAACAGCGGTTTTACCGGTTTGACGATCGCCAATAATGAGCTCACGCTGACCACGCCCCACAGGAACTAAAGAATCAATAACTTTTAAACCAGTTTGCAGCGGTTGGTCTACCGGTTGGCGGTCAATCACGCCCGGTGCAATTTTTTCAATTAATGATTTTTCAGTCGTTTTAATCGGACCTTTGCCATCAATCGGATTACCTAAGGCATCGACTACACGACCTAACAACGCTTCACCAACCGGCACTTCAAGCATTTTTCCAGTGCATTTAACCACTTGACCTTCAGCAATATTACCACCATGGCCTAACACCACAGCACCAACAGAATCATGCTCTAAGTTTAAGGCCATACCAAACACGCCATCAGCAAATTCTAGCATTTCGCCATACATTACTTTATCCAAGCCGTGAATGGTTACAATACCATCTTTAACGCTGATGATAGTACCTTCGGTACGCTCTTCCGCGCTGGTATCAAATTTCTCAATACGATCTTTAATAAATTCACTAATTTCTGATGCTTTTAATTCTGTTGCACTCATCTGTTCACCTTAGACTCTATGTTAATTCATTTCTCATGCGCTGCAATTTACCACGAGCCGATCCGTCAATAACGAAATCTTCAACACGAATAATTGCACCAGCCAGTAACGACGCATCTGTATGACAACTCAAATGCACTTCTTTGTTAAAACGTTTTTCTAAACTTTCTTTAATTTTATTTTTTTGTGCCTGTGACAAAGGCTGCGCAGCTGTTACTTCTGCCTCTAACAGAGACTCATCTTGCGCATGCATAGTGACAAATAATTCCGCAACTTGCGGTATTAACAACAAACGTTTGTTGTCGGCCATCACTGATAAAAAGTTTTTTCCGGCAGCTTTTGCACCGTGCAAGACTTCTTTGCCAATTTTAAAAAAGATCTCAACAGCTTGTTCTGCCGTTAATTGTGGATTACCCAGGTATCGACGCACCCGCTTATCTTTTGCGATCACAGCCAAACCATGCAACATCGCATTCCATTCAGCCACAAGTTTATGTTCCACCGCATATTCATACGCAGCACGAGCATAAGGGCGAGCAAGTGTTGCTAGTTCTGCCATTATTTCAGCTCCGAAATCAAATCATCTAGTAATTGATTAGCAGCCTTTTCACTCACTTGCGTTTGCAAAATCCGCTCAGCACCTGAAATGGCTAAACCAGCCACTTGCTTACGTAATTGTTCGCGAGCACCGTGCATCTCTTGCTGAATATCGGCTTGAGCAATTTCCAATAGGCGTTGACCTTCTGCACGCGCTTGTTGCTTGGCTTCTTCCACCAAATGATGTGCGCGTTTATTCGCTTCATCCAAGATCTCTGCAGATTTTTGTTTGGCTTGTTCCAATGACTCTTTGCGTTTGCGCTCAGCAGCGGCAAGTTCACGATGCCCCTGTTCGGCAGCAGCCAAACCATCGGCAATTTTTTTTGCGCGTTCATCCAACACTTTTTTAAATAATGGCCAAATCCACTTCATGGTAATACCCACAAAGATTAAAAAAGTAATCATTTGGCCTAATAGGGTTGCATTGATATTCATGCTAACTCCTTAATTATTTTGCTAATTGAATAACGGCAGCAGCTAAAGGATTGTTGGCAAACAATAAGAATAAACCAATACCTAATGATGTAGCCGCAAACATATCCACAAAACCTGCCATAAAGAAAAATTGCAAACGCAATTTGCCCACTAACTCTGGTTGGCGTGCAACACCTTCAAGAAATTTACCACCCAAAATACCAAACCCAATAGCAGTACCGAAACCTGCCATTCCCACTAACAAAGCGACAGCAATAGCTGTTGAGCTTTGGATTTCTGCGACCAATGGTGCAACGTTCATAGATTGACTCCTCTTTATAGTTAAACTGTTTAATGTGACTCATGTGCCATACTCAAGTAAACCAAACTCAGCATCATAAAAATAAATGCTTGAATTAAGATCACCAAAATATGAAACAAGGCCCATGGCACACCAATAATAAATTGTGCATACCAAGGCAATAAGGCAATTAAAATAAAAATTAATTCGCCGGCGAACATGTTACCGAACAACCGTAGCGACAGCGAGAAGGGTTTAATCACATCTTCAATCACTCTAAATGCGGCATTCAAAATAAATAATTTGGCACCAAACGGTTGGGTTAACACTTCTTTGGCAAAACCTTTAGCGCCCTTACCCTTGAAATTATAAATTATCATCAAAAAGAAAATTGAAAATGATAAGCCAAAAGTAATATTCGCATCCGCCGTACCCACAGCTCGCCAGTAAGGGAAACCAAAGGCCATCATAATTCGCGGGATCACATCCACCGGCACTAAATCAACCAGGTTCATTAAGAACACCCAAACAAAAATGGTCAAACCAAGCGGCGCGATGAGAGGATCCTCATTGGCAAACAAATCTTTACTGATGCCGCCAACAAACGTTATCATCATTTCACAGAAGTTCTGTAAGCCTCGAGGCTTATCAACACTTAAACGCGTTGCGGCAATACGGAATATAACTAAAAAAATCACACCCAGCAAAATTGACATAACCATAGAATCTAGATTTAAGGTCCAAAAACCACCATTACCCAAACGCATAGTATGCAAATTCAGTTCAAGAAAATGCATATGATGTTGTACGTACTCTCCACCGGTAATCTGCGTCTGCATTAAGTCCTCGCTACCATTTTATTCGCTTGCCAAAAACCGGCCAAGGTTGATAAAAGTTGTACGCCTAAAAAACTGAGTATAAATAATGAAGCGCGAACCGGTATATATTTCAACACCACGGCAATTAAAACAGCCATCGAAACTAATTTCAACAACTCACCCAGATACAGCGAACCCATTATTTTACCAACGGCGCGGGCACCATCAAAGCGGAAAGCACAAAGAATAAATAGATAAGTTGGGATAATCACGGCAACACCACCTAACAAAACTGAGTAGGCATCTCGCAAATTATGAGCAAACAACGCGATCACGGCAAAAAACAAGCTTATGATCACTTGCCATAGTAATTGTTTATATGCGCTAGATCGTCCCATCCATCCCTCAAACCGAATGCTATTATAAAATTAACGCAAACTGCTAGGGTTTGCGCGCTTTTTCTTGCCCGAGAGTATAAACTTTCTGCACTTAATGTGCAATCAGAAGGTGCTATATATTATAGAATTTATAACGGACTGTAGCAATTATGTTCAGGCGGTAAAAATGAATACTTATTCGGCATCGTGAGATTTGGTCGATTTTTTCTCACTGGCAACTTTAGTTTCATCATCAAAACTTTCCGTGTGCTTAATATGCTCAACTGCATGAGCCTTAGAAATAACACCTCGCGTGACCAGCTCGCGTAAATGTGCATCGAGCGTTATCATGCCTTCCTGAGCCCCGGTTTGAATACTGGAATACATCTGTGCCGCTTTATTTTCACGGATTAAATTGCGGATTGCACCGTTACAAATCATAATTTCATGCGCTAATGCTCGTCCGCCATTCGCTTTTTTAACCAACATTTGTGACACCACAGCCTCTAGCGATTCTGATAACATGGTGCGAATCATATCTTTTTCACCCGCCGGAAAAACATCCACAATCCGATCGATTGTTTTGACCGCTGAAGACGTATGTAACGTAGCCAACACTAAATGTCCTGTTTCTGCCGCTGTTAATGCTAAACGAACCGTTTCCAAATCCCTCATCTCACCGACTAAAATCACATTGGGATCTTCGCGCAACGCAGAGCGCAAGGCGGCTTCAAAGCTCAGGGTATCGCGGTGTACCTCGCGTTGATTAATCAAACTTTTTTTGCTGGTGTGAATAAACTCTATCGGATCTTCAATTGTTAAAATATGTTTTTGGTAGGTGACGTTAATTTCATTCACCATGGCAGCCAAGGTCGTACTTTTACCTGACCCGGTAGGCCCCGTGACAATGATTAAACCTTTATTTTTAGCACACAGCTCTGAAAATATGTTACCCAAGCCTAAATCTTCTAGGCTATTAATTTCGCTCGGAATAACTCGAAATACAGCTGCAGGCCCTCTCGACTGAGAAAAAGCATTAACCCGAAAACGGGCCAACCCTTTAATATCTACTGAAAAATCTAACTCAAGATCTTCTTCAAACAACTTACGCTGCTTCTCATTCATAATATCATAAAGCATATCGAGCACACGTTGCTTGCTTTGCGCCGGCGCTTTTAAACGGTGAATATCACCATCAATCCGCACCATCGGCGGCAAACCCGCTGAAAGATGCAAATCAGATGCTTTATTTTTGACCGTAAAGGCTAATAGGTCTGTTATATCCATGGTAAAATAGTAACCCAGAGAGGTGGTTTTAGCAACACTTGTGTAAAAGTGGCGCACATCTATAAGCTACGCCGCTTGATCCTTTAAAAATGATAGTCGACACCTAACAATACGCTGTTAATCGTTGGGTTGATGTGAGTGTCATAGGCCCCCTGAGCATCAATTTGCTCCACCTCATCCCCCAGCACTCGCTGATAAGCTAGGCTCAAATTCAAACGTGGCAATACTGCCCAACCTAAACCCATTTGGAATTCAGGGTTAAAATGATATTGTGTCGTTTGATTATGATGCGATGCTGCGATAGTATAAGGGGAACAGCTACCGGTTTCACAATCCACACTGCGATGTAACCATTCATAGGCCACACCCAGCTTGCTGAACACATTGAATTGATTGGTTATATAGTAACGACCCGTGAGCAACATATCCACCGCACGGGTAGTATTTTCTGATTTCAGTTGTGAAGGGATGGGATAGCTTTGCAGCTCTGTGCTTTTACCTAAATACTGATACCCTGCCTCAACGCCCAATAACCAACGGTTGCCCAAAGACCAATCATAACCCGTATGGATACCGCCCATGTAGCTGCGGTTAGTTAAATTATACGCTTGGTCAGAGCTAGAGTTATTATTACTCCCCGTCTTTTCATGTGTTTCACTGACGCCCACACCACTGGTCGCTCCTAGATACCATCCACCTTCGGGTGAAGCCATCGGTACTTGAGGCGCTGCGATGGTGCTGGTGGAATAAATCGCTAACAAAACACTGGATAATAAAGCGTGGCGATAAAATGAAGGCATACAGGATCCTTTTTAGCTCATTGATTTAGCCGTTATGTTGACGCAAATATGCAATCATGTCAATCTGACGAAAAACTTAACACCCTGGCGCTTGCATCAACCAAGGGCTATGATTCTAAATCAGATATATTGCTCAATTTTATATAACCCTAGACAATGATATAATGTGACCCATGAAACCGCTAGAAATTCGCCTAACACAACTCCGCACTAACATTGCAAAATGCGCTGAAAAATATCATCGCAACCCTGACAACATAAGCTTACTTGCTGTAAGTAAAAAACATTCGGTGGCTGATATTCAAACAGCCATTGATTCAGGCCAATTTGACTTCGGTGAAAACTATGTTCAAGAAGCCGTTGAGAAAATTCAAGCGCTTGATGGTAAAAATATTGTGTGGCATTTTATTGGGCCAATACAAAGCAATAAAACCAAACTTATCGCAGAGCATTTTTCTTGGGTGCATAGCCTCGATCGTTTTAAAATTGCCGAACGATTAAATGCCTATCGCCCCCCTGCGCTACCGCCACTAAATGTTTGCCTACAAGTTAACATTGATGATGAACCACAAAAAGCCGGTGTTAATGTAGATAAACTGAATGAGCTGGTCAAGCAAATTGAATCACTAAAACGTTTAAAACTGTGTGGCTTAATGGCCATCCCCAAAGCTAAGACGAGTTTTCAGCAACAATGCGAAAGCTTTGCGCGTTTACATCTTGCAGCCAAGGCTTTACACTTAAGCACTTTATCCATGGGGATGTCGGGTGACTATGAAGCCGCCATTGCAGAAGGTGCTACGATCATTCGAGTAGGTACCGCTATTTTTGGAGAGCGCGATTAATATGAAAAATCCTAAAATCACTTTCATCGGTGTTGGCCACATGGCAACCGCTATGATCAATGGCATGATCAAACAGCATTTTCCAGCGGAAAATATTACTGCCACAAACAAAAGCTTAGCCAAATTAAAACATTTGCCGCCTAATATTAATAAAAGTACCGTTGCGATCTCTAAACAACTAGATAAATGATAATGTATCTCAAGCGCTTGCGAGCCTTCGTGCAGCGTAGAATCAATAAGATAGCTTTTAGGCTACATTTCGTGTAGTATAATAATAAGGTGTCGGCGCAAAGGAGCAGAATCATGAAACTCGCAGAATTTATACTTTATTTATTAAAACAACAAAATATCAGGCATATATTTGGCGTGCCTGGAGATTATAATCTAGGCTTTTTAGATTATATTGAAGCCGACCCCAACATACAGTGGATTGGGGCCTGCAATGAATTAAATGCTTCATATGCTGCTGACGGTTACGCGAGAGAAAATGGTTTTGGAGTGCTGGTTACAACCCATGGTGTAGGTGAGCTTTCTGTTGTTAATGGCATAGCAGGGAGTTATGCAGAAAATGTTCCGGTTTTACATATCGTCGGATATCCAAGTACGGCTTCCCTAGAAGGTGAATTGCCAATACACCATACATTAGCTCATGGTGATAAAAGCAATTTTTTATCTTGTTTCGACCAAATTTCTTGCTCTCATTCCATACTAAGTAAAGCAAATTTTGTCGACAAACTATTGCGTACCATTTCAAAAATGTTGCTTGAAAAAAAACCTGGTGTTATTGGATTACCTTGTAACTTATTATCCATGGAGGTCGATGAACAGATTACTGGGGTAAACATACTCACGCCAAATATGGCAAGTTCACTTATTCCAGATGAATTGATCGCACACGTTGTCGAAAGTTTTACCGAAGCAAAACACCCTGTTTTATTATTAGGCTCAGATATCAAAAATTTTCAATGGACAATGGATATTAAAGCCCTCGTTGACAAATTAAATATTCCTTTCGCAACAAGCTTTATGGGGAAAGGTATTTTAAGCGAGCAAGATAATCATTTCATTGGTATGTATGCTGGAAGTTTAAGTTATCCTGATTATGCAAAAAACGCTATCGAAAATGCCGATTGCATTATTTCAATAGGGACGCGAAAAACAGATTTTACCAGCGGAGGGTTTTCAGACAAATACATACACCAAGATAAACATTTGGTGATTAAACCGCAAACAGTACGGTTTGGCAAACAGTATTATGAAAACATACACATACCTACCTTGCTCAAGAAGCTCACTGAAGCGTTACCTTCACGAACGGATTGCGCTGTCAAAAAAAATAACCAAGAAGAAATTGATGTCAATCAATGGAACCAAAATAATTTTTGGCCTTACGTGGCAAAAAATATAATAGAACCAGGAGATATTGTTGCCGCAGAAGCTGGTACGTCGCTATTTGGTCTTTTATGGCAACGATTACCAGATGGCGTGAGTTTGATATCACAAATATTGTGGGCATCTATTGGTTTCACATTGCCAGCCATCTTTGGAGCAACACTTTCTCAGCCCAAAAAAAGAGGGGTTCTTATTATTGGAGACGGCTCATCACTTTTTTCTATACAAGAGTTAAGCTCAATGGTTCGATATCAAGTAAATGTTCTCATTATATTGATCAATAATAATGGTTACACGGTTGAAAGAGCCATTCATGGCGCGCAACAATCTTATAATGACACTCCCAAATGGGACTATCAAATTTTTGCTAAAGCCATAGGGATTAAATCTCCCATACAAGTAAAGTCATTTGAAGAATTAGAAAAAAGTATCGGTGCGTTAAAAACAACAGGCCCACAATTTGTTGAATGCATTTTTGAAGAAAATGATGTTCCGCTGTTATTGGCAAGAATAGCTGAAAATGTTAAGAATCAAAATAAATAATTCCACTGTGGATATATTTTAAACAAGGAGAAGAAGTGAGTCGAATTTTACTTAAAAATTGTTCTGTTCTCAATGAAGCATGTGACGCGCTGTGTGAAAACAGCCATGTGTTAATTGAAGATAATTTAATCGTCGCTGTTAGCAACGACTCCCCCACTTTGCAACCAAATACCACTGTTATTGATTTGGAAGGATGCACTGTGATGCCGGGCCTGATTGATGCACACATTCATGTTGCAAGCCCACCTAGCAATTTATTAACCGACCCCTATGCTGAAACTTACATAGGGATCTATGCAAAAATTCAACTTGAGAAAATATTACAACGTGGGTTTACCAGCATTCGCGATGCGGGAGGTGAGCTGTATGGTGTTGCAGAAGCGCTAAACAAAGGATTGATACTAGGTCCTCGCTTATTTTATTCTGGTAGAGCGATTAGCCAAACGGGTGGGCATGGCGATTTTCGCGATCGTTCGGCTGTGTTTATGCCATGCGGTTGTTGTAACTCAGGTAGTGTGGTTTCTAGAATAGCAGATGGAATAACTGAAGTAAGGAAAGCAGTACGCGATGAGCTACGTAAAGGCGCTACGCAAATTAAAGTCATGGCTTCCGGTGGCGTTGCTTCCCCTAATGATTCTGTTTTAGATTTACAGTATTCCGATGAAGAATTACGAGCCATTGTGGAAGAAGCTAAAGCTAAGCAAACCTATGTGATGGCGCATGTTTTTTCTCCGGCCGGCATTAAGCGATGCATTGAAGCTGGAATTAGAACAATAGAACATGCTTTTTTGCTCGATGATACTACGGCTAAATTAATGGCTGACCAAGGAGTTTATTTTGTTCCCACCTTGGCAATTATTGACGCGTTAGATAGAAAAGGTAAGCAATTTGGCATGTCAGAAACAAGTTTGAAAAAATTAAAACAAATCCAGGGAGTGGCGCAAAAGTCACTAGCACATGCTAAAAGACATCAGGTAAAAACTGGATTTGGCTCAGATGTTTTTGGAGAACTGATAGACGAGCAGAGTAATGAGCTTATCCTACGTGCTCAATTAGACTCTAATCAGCATGTGATACAAAGCGCAACAAAGATTAATGCAGAAATATTACAGATGAGCGACAAGCTAGGTGTTGTGGCCCCCGGCTATCTTGCCGATATCATTGTAGTAAAAGGTAATCCATTAAATGATATTAACCTCCTTGCAGGCAATGGAGAGCATATTCCATTGGTTATTAAAAACGGCGTAGTGTGTAAAAATAACATTTAGTTTAGTTAACTTTATATTAACTATAATCTAAAGACGGGCAATAATAACAAGGTAGGCTTTCCAAAAAGCTAATTTAGATAAACATAATATATTAAGCTTTTTTTATTATCACGATCATTCGAGTAGGTACCGCTATTTTTGGAGAACGCGATTAATATGAACAATCCTAAAATCACTTTCATCGGTGTTGGCCACATGGCAACCGCGATGATCAATGGCATGATCAAACAGCATTTTCCAGCGGAAAATATTACTGCCACAAACAAAAGCTTAGCTAAATTAAAACATTTGCCGCCTAATATTAATAAAAGTACCGACAATGATGCTGCCATTGCAAATGCGGATGTCATTATTCTCGCCGTAAAGCCGCAAGTACTCCTCTCGGTTATCGAAACTTTGCACATAAAAAATCAACCCTTAATTATTTCTATCGCCGCCAGCATTAGCTTAACCGCGCTGGCTAACGGGCTAGGAAAGCAACGCCCTATTGTACGCTGCATGCCCAACATGCCAGCGGTAATTAATCAAGCCGCCACGGGTGCGATCGCAAATCAACAGGTTTCTGACGCGCAACTCACGCTCGCTGAAACGATTTTAAATGCCATAGGCATCACCGTTTGGTTAGAGTCTGAAAAACAATTAGCTATTGTTACAGCAATTGCTGGCAGCGCCCCCGCCTACTACTTTTTTATGTTAGAAACCTTGCAAGCTTTCGCGGAACAACAAGGCTTAAGCGCTGAACAAGCAAAATTATTAGCCGCCCAAACTTGTGCCGGCTCCGGCGCCCTGGCCTTGCACAGCAGCTCCTCTTTCACCGAGCTAAAACAACAAATTATGTCCCCTGGGGGTATAACAGAGGCCGCTATTGGGTCGATGCAAGAGCAAAACTTTAACGGGCTGATGCAAAAAGCATTGACTGCTGCTATCGAGCGCAGTGAAAATATCGCAAAGTCTTAATTGCTATTTGAGTATTGTTTAATGATGCTCTATACTGTTGGCTATGAGTTTCACAGATAATGTTATTTGGCTTTTACAAACCGTTTTCAGTCTTTACCTAATTATTTTATGGTTACGTATTCTATTACCTGGCACGCATACTAGCTCTCATAACCCGGTTTCACAATGGGTGATGAAATTAACCAATGTATTAGTACTGCCCTTGCAGCGTATTTTACCGCGCGTTGGCCGTATTGATTATGTCACGCTCCTTGTATTATTTATTCTGCAAGTGATTGAACTTTACATAGTTGGTTATTTACAAACCGATGAAATGTTAAACTTTTTTGCTATTTGTGTTTGGGCATTTGGCCAAAGTTTAAATCTATTACTAGCCATTTTTGTGTGGTCAATTATTCTTGAAGTGATTTTTAGCTGGCTCTCCATCATCCGCCGCCGCTATTATGCCATTCAAGACGTATTACAACATTTAACTAACCCTGTTTTGAAACCTATCCAATCTATCATTCCGCATGTTGGACGTTTTGATTTTTCACCCCTGATTGCACTACTACTATTGAGTGCCATTGAGGGTTACATTGTTGGCCCTATTATAGAACATACTATTATTTGGGCATTTAATAGCAGCATTGGCGCCGCCTAACACCCCTCCGCTAAAAAACAACTAAAAGTTACTTGCTTGTCCCCCTTTTGTCCCTCATACTAGCTAGGTGAGAACAAAGGGAGTACAAAATGCTAACCGCCAAAGAACAGCAAACGCTTGAATTTATTGAGCAATATTTTTTAAAACACAATTATGCGCCCACTGCAGCAGAAATTGCGGATGGCATTGGTATTCATTCACGCGGCGTAGTGCATCGCTATTTGCGAGCATTGGAGCGAGCAGGCTATCTTGAGCTGGTTGCGGGCAGGCGCCGTAATATTCGGATGTGCTCACAACAACACAAACCTTGGGTATTACCTATGGTTGGTCAAATTGCAGCTGGGCTACCCATCGAAGCGATTGAGCAAGAATGTTCTGTTGATTTACGTTCACGCTTACCAAGTTCACGTTCTTTTTTATTGCAAGTGAAGGGTGAATCGATGGTCAACGAAGGCATCCACGATTGTGATTATGTGCTCTGCGAACAACGCGAGACAGCATCTAATGGCGAAATCGTGGTGGCTCTAGTTGATGGTAATGATGCCACGTTAAAACGTTTTTATAATAATGACGATGGCTCCATCACATTAGTCCCCGCTAATAAAGCCTTTAGCCCGATACGCTATTCGGCCGATCGAATTACTATTCAAGGTATTTATAAAGGATTGTTTCGCTTGGATGCGGCCTAACAAGACAAGGAGACTTTTTATGAAAACATCAATTAATTTAGATTTTAAATTTTTAGCCCACCGTATTTATTTAAATTTACGTATAGGCAAAAATAATTACCAACCAGGATATAAAATTAGTAACACAACACGGAAGATAAAACATGATCAACACACCCTGGCCAAGAGCAATCATTCTCGTCGATATGAACGCCTTCTTCGCTGCCGTCGAACAACGGAATAATAAAAAATTACAAGGCAAACCTATTGCCATTACCAACGGCGGGCAGGGCAGTGTGATTATCACTTGTTCTTATGAAGCACGCGCCTTTGGTATTCATACAGGAATGAAGCTACGCACAGCACGGATGCTGTGCCCCAAGCTTATTCATATACCCGCAACACCTCAAATTTATGCGGAAGAATCACGAAAAATCATGAAGGTACTTGAAACAATCACCCCCGATATCGAAGTGTTTTCAATCGATGAAGCCTTCCTAGATATAACCCATTGCCAAAAATTATTTGGTACCCCTGAAGAAATAGGTTTACGCGTACGAGAGTTAATTACTGAAACCGTTGGCCTGCCATGCTCGGTGGGAATCAGTGGTGACAAAACCACCGCTAAATATGCAGCGAACTGCCAAAAACCCAATGGCCTAACCATCATACATCCTGATGTTGCTGAAATCACATTGGCCAATGTTCCCGTGACAGAGCTCTGTGGCATTGGCCCAAATACAGCAAATTTTTTAGCTAAATATGGCGTGTTAGTTTGTGGCGACATGAAAAAAATTCCCATTAGTGTCTTAGCGAAACGTTGCGGCAATTTAGGGCGTCGTATTTGGTACATGTGTCAAGGCTTAGATCCTGCTGCAGTAATGGCTAAAACTAGCGATGCTCAATCAATGGGGCATGGCAAAGTGATTCCGCCCGGGACAACCGATCGCGAGGTGGTGTTAAATTATTTTATGTATTTAACAGAAAAATTAAGTAAACGTTTGCGAGCCAATGAACTACAGGCACAGCGTTTTTTTATTGGCATTAAAAATTACCAGCTGGGTTGGTTTAGCTGTCGCGCCAAACTTAGCCAGCCTAGTGCGAATCATCAAGAATTATTTAAGTTGTGTAAACGTGAACTAGAGCAGCTTTGGCACGAAGAGGGCTTATGCCAACTTCAAATAACCGCATTAGACCCACAACCGGTGAATCTGCAAGGCGATTTATTTAACGATCAACCCGCTCAAGCCAAACAACAAAAATTAGATGATGTCATTGATAAAATTAATGCAAAAGTGGGAGCCGATCTAAAACCGGCCCGAATGCTACAGAAGAAGATCATTAGCAGCCCCATTGCACCGGCTTGGCAGCCCTCAGGGCCTCGCAAGACGATTTAAACCACCCGATATCTAAATAATCCGCTCACGAGGCTAACTTAAGGTGCCTGGCAGAGAATTTTTGCTTGATTTTTGAGCATTTATGTGTTATTCTTACGACAACAATTAAAAGAGTTAGTGGACTAACCGAGAATAAAAATAATGTTTCCTTCTGAATCAGCTAGGCTGTTAACAGATGCACACGACCAACAAAGCCTGCCCCCAATGGCAGCAGGTTATGGCACTTTTCAAGCGCTAAAACATCAAGCGCTCTCTATTCAAAGCGGTGATTCAGGCTTTAGTAACGACAGCCTTACATATTCAAATAGTACACCCGTTATTCACCGCAGCAAGCTGCATAAATGCTGCTGGCGTTTTGGCCAAGTAATGTTATATGTGTTTTATCACGCCGCCGTGTTTACTGGGGTGACGCTTAGTTATAGCCTAGTAGCAGCTAGCTTTGTTGCCTATCTTGAAAATCCTGAAGAACAAGATCAATTTGTCTTCGAAATCACTTATTGGATCACATTGATTTTGGCCATTTTTACCGGCTTACACGAAACTCGCGAGTATATTAGCTTGCTTCATCAAGCCATGCAATGTAACGGCAGCGAATTTGAAGCATTGCTCAAACAAAAATACGCTGGATTACTACACAAATTCAATAAATCTTCAGCCATGATCAAAACGGGCCTTGATGGCATGTCATTTGGTTTATCCGTGGCAAACATTTACTCGTTAACCACTAATTTTGATAACTTCAAAGCGCAGACGACTATTTTGAGAAGTATTGCAGGCTTAGGCAGTCTCGCAGGGGCAGCCGTTTACTGGCAGCAAGACAATGGTTATGAAGCCGGCAAAGAAATAGGCAAACTTCACAATAAAACATCGCTAGCTCGCAGCTTTGGCATTAGCATAGTATCCGTTGGGTCGTATATTTATAATATAATGGATCGCTTACATCGCCGACAAAAACACCTGGGCGCAGAAGAGCGCCAGGAAGTTTACGTCACACTTGCTTTATTTTGTGCGCTAGCCTTGTATTATGAAGGACGAATCAGTTATGAACAACACATCGAGCGACACCAAGAGAAAGATCCTGACGTCCGTTCATCATTTCAAAATATAGAAAAAACGATGCACCATTGTATTGCCAAGTGCAGCCCACGAAGCGCCAACATTTTAGCTCGCCTTGCGGGCGCTGTCGGCAATCTAACAAAAGGTGTCATGAGCCTCGCTCAATTATATATCTTATGGTCTTCTTGGCGTACAGCCGTTTCAACCATGGGTTTTATTAATGATGATGATTTAACCCTGCATCCCAACACGGTAGCGGAGGTCGGCATACTATTGTTATTAGGCTGGGGCCATGTTGCCGCTCGCTTTAGTGAGCTATATGTTGTATGCGGTAAAAAAAGCCCAGACAGCACGCCTTTGCTACCTTTACAATCTCAATAAAATCAATAAGTTCTTGTATTTAATTTCTTAAATGTTATTCTTTGCGCATTGTTAATGATTCACCCACTATAATCGCAAGATAATAAAAAAGGCTTTAAACTGCATGTGTCACCCCACAACAAGTATGTCGCCTTTGCGTAAACAATTATGGCGCTTTGGAAAAATTTTAGAGTACACGGTCATTCATTCCGCTGTGTTGTTTGGAACGACACTAAGCTATGCTTATATTTTACCTGTTTTTATTGCACTGCTTGAAGATCCTGAAAATCCAGATAACGAAATATTTAATTACAATTTTTGGCCATCACTTATTTTATCCGCTTTTGTGGCCATAAAAGAAACCGCATTATATAGCTTGTTTTTTTACAAATATTGGGAATTGTCTGATGATGATTTTGACACCTGGCTAAATAAAAATTATACCAATGGCTGGAAAAAATATAGCGCGGCAACAGCCTTTACAAAATCACTACTGGGTGGCATGTCATTGGGTGTTACGCTTTCTAAAGCGGCTAGCTTAAAATACTCAGCCAAAAATAGCGAAAATCACTCGCTATTACGCAGCCTTGCCGGTGCGGGTGTTCCGCTAGGCGGCGCTTTATATTATTTTCAAACACGTCGCTATTATGACCAAGATCATCATAACTTTAATGGCGCTACAGTTATGCTCTCTAGTTTCGGTGTTAGCTTACCAAGCGTCACCAATTACGTCATGGGTATTTTTCTGCACTTGCAAGATCACAAGGATAAACTCTCGGACCAGGAGCGCCACAATGCTTATATTATTCTAGCGGTTTATTCTGCTTTGGCCATTTATTACTACACGCGCATGTACTATGAATTTCAAGTAGAAAAAGCGCGAAAAATAGATGAGACAATAGAATCATGCTTTGGTCGCTTGGAGAATATCATTCGACGCAGCATAATAAGCTGTTGCTCTGAGTCAACTCAAACTATGTTTGCGCCGATCATTTCAGGCCTTGATTACTGGCGACGAAGCTTCATCATCGGTGGTGTTGTCAGTGGTGGCTTAGTCTTTGGTATGTGGTCTGCTTGGAGAGGGGTCGCAATCAATACCGGTTGGATAGAGGGTGAAAATTTAGAGCTATTTCCATCAAACAATACCTTTGATTTATGCATACTACTCATTCTCGGATTAGGCAATTTATTGGTGCGCCACCATCGCTTTGATTTAGCAACGAATAAAATGCCACACAATAGTCGAGCGCGAGGCTACACGGCTATTGGCGACTCACCACACCAAAACCATGGCAATGGCACATTGGGCACAGCCTAAAGTAACTCTGTGATTAAGTTATCTTTCGCCTGCCACAATTGAGTAAACCATTGTTGAAACTGATCACGAAATTCTGCATCATTTATGTAGTCACCAACTAAGCTAGGCGTAACAGGTATTAATTCTACCCGAACGATGATGCGTTTAACACGCCCGCCCAAAAAAGACCAAAAGCCTACCACGCCCTCCGGGTAAACAATGGTAACATTCACAATATGTTGAATTTGACCCTGCATCGCCAATAAAGCCAAAGCGGCACCGCCTGATCGGGGCTTTAGTAAATGCTTAAATGGAGACTGCTGTTTATCATGCTTGGCTTGCGTGAAGCGTGTTCCTTCAGAATAATTATTAATCGTCACCGGAAAATTTCGATATTTAGCGCAAGCATTTCTGGCCGACGCAATATCTTGTCCGCGTTTTTCAGGATATTTTGCCAAAAAGTTTTTGCTATGACGTTTCATAAAAGGAAAATCCAGCAACCAACACGTCCAACCCACAATGGGTAACCACATTAATTCTCGTTTTAAAAAATAGACCGAAGGGGGCAGCGCTCGATAAAAACAATATTGGTTAACTAATATGTCATTCCAACTTTGATGATTGCATATTAACAAAAACGAACTGTTTTTTTCAAAGGCTGGGGGCAACTGTACATCCCAATCAATTTTAGTGCAAAGTCGAATAATTAAAGCATTTCCCAGGCTAAATAAGGTTGGTTTAAAACGCAACAAATGTCGTACGACTTTCTGTATCGGCTTAATCGGCAAGAGCAATTTAAACGGTGCAAGAATGAAAGTATACACGCCACAAATCAGGACATTCAAAATATGCAACAACAAGCCAATCAATGAGACTAAGTGTTTAGGTAAAAAAGTTAACATATGCGCTCCCAGCCATGTACAATGATTAAAAAGCATTATACAATGACCAGATGATAAAAGCGAAAACCATAACCGAGATAGCTGAAAAACTCAACAATGCACTGCCTGCAGGCCTGCAACAAGCTCATCAAGACTTACGCGCTAATTTTCGCGATATTTTGCAAAACCAATTGGCTAAGCTTGATATCGTCACCCGCGAAGAATTTGATGTTCAGCAAAAGATCTTACAACGCACGCGTGAAAAAGTAGAGCAACTAGAAAAGCTATTGAAATAGTCGCCAATAATACCAGCCCCCTTTAAACTTATTTAATTAGGAGGTCTTGTGTCATTTGCAATTGCTTATTCTCGCGCCCAAGTGGGCATCAAAGCACCACTGGCAACGATTGAAACCCATGTTTCCGGTGGCTTACCTCGCTTTACCATTGTTGGCCTGCCAGAAACAGCGGTCAAAGAAAGTCGGGATCGTGTTCGTAGTGCGATTATTAATAGTCAGTTTAATTTTCCATCAAGACGTATTACAACTAATTTAGCGCCTGCCGATTTACCAAAAGAAGGGGGGCGTTTTGATTTGCCAATAGCTATCTCCCTGCTCGCCGCCTTGAAACAAATCCCCGATGAATTAAGTCAATATGAATTCGCTGGCGAACTGGCTTTATCGGGTGGATTACGACCTATAAAAGGCATCTTACCGCTGGCTATTGCTTGCCAAAAAGCCGGTCGCAGCTTAATCGTGCCACGAGAAAATGCACAACAAGCAAATTTAATTGAGGGTTTAACGGTATTGGCGGCCGATCATTTACTGGAAGTCTGTGGCCATTTAACCGGCAAACAAATACTCACGCCCTTGATTTTTGAGAATACTCATTTCATTACACCGGAAACCCTGGATTTAATTGATGTTCGCGGTCAACAACAGGCTCGTCGAGCCTTAGAAATCGCTGCGGCAGGAGGCCATAGTTTAATTTTCATGGGCCCACCGGGAACAGGGAAAACCATGTTAGCTGCGCGCTTAGCCAGTATTTTACCGGAGCTCTCCATCGACGAAGCCTTAGAAATTGCCGCATTGCAATCGATCAGCCATCGCGGTTTTGAACTCGCCCAGTGGCGCCAACGCCCCTTTCGCGCCCCCCATCACACAGCCTCTAGTGCCGCTTTAGTCGGTGGGGGAAATCCGCCACGCCCGGGTGAAATTTCGTTAGCACATCATGGCGTTTTATTTTTAGACGAATTACCTGAATACAATCGCCATGTTTTAGAAGCCTTACGTGAACCATTGGAATCTAAAATGATTACCATCTCACGCGCGGCACATCAGGCAGATTACCCGGCTAATTTTCAATTAATTGCGGCGATGAATCCATGCCCTTGTGGTTATTTGGGCGACCCCAAAAAAGCCTGCCGCTGCACCAGCGAACAAGTACAGCGTTATCGGGGGCGTTTATCAGGCCCCCTGTTAGATCGTATTGATCTACATCTCGAAGTACCTGCCTTAGCTAAGCACTACTTAATTGATAACAAACAAGCGAGTGAATCGAGTGCTGAAGTCAAACAACGAGTTTTACCGGCACGTGACCGCCAACAAAAACGGCAACAGCAACTTAATGCACAATTAAGTAATCAAGCGCTGAACGAAGTATGTCCGCTCGATAAAAATTTACAAATTTGGCTATATAACACAATTGAACAATTGAACTTATCAAATCGTGCCTATCACCGCATATTAAAGGTTGCGCGCACAATTGCAGACCTAGAAAACAAAGAGAAAATCAGCCAAGAAAATTTATCTGAAGCAATACAATACCGACGCTTAGCTTATTTGCAATGACGCTTCGCTTGCTTTTTTAGACAGAAATTATATACTCCCCCCCAATAATAAAATATTATTAGGACGATAAACCCATGCTTACGGACATTCAAATATTTAATCAATTTTTTAGAATCGCTAGAATACTCTCAAGGGGAGAAAACGACAAGCGCTGCACTTTTTATTCCACACACGGTCAATATTTACAGAGCTACTTTCAGTTTAAATTGTATTTGACTCAAAAAAGAGTTGATCCAGATCAATTTTTATTTTTTTGTTATTTCTGGAAAAATTTTTGTCGCTATTTACCCAATAAAAATATTGGATTACAGGCTAAAATCATCCATGCGCAAGCAGAAATCAACAAACAAGCAAAAGAACAGGGTGAAGAAGCAGTAGAACCCTTTATTCAGCCAATTCTAGGATTTATCGCTTTCGCTGGAAAAAATGGCGCTGGAGCCGACATCGCAAACTGCATTTATGAGCTAAAAAAATTGGAACACTCTAATCTAATTGGAGATATCACCTTTTCCCTCCTAAAAAGTAAACCAGCACAGTTTTTCCTTAAGGATTTTTTTAGACATAAAGCATTTCTTGCTAAGCATTATTTTCCACTTACTGAAAAGCTCGAAAGCTATCGACATTCGGCATTAAGTAGCTTTTCTGAGGAAAATCCCCCTAGCCACAAACATGCAAAGCCCGATAAACAGCTGTCCATCATCGCAGAAGAGGAACAGCGAGACATCAAAAAACCCGATCGATGCAACCTCGCCCTGATCCCTATCCATCAAGAGGGGGCATTATTGCTCTGTTGCCTTAGCTCCACTCATCTAGAGCTTTATAGCGTCAACAAAGCCAACGCAACAACAACGCCAGTGAAAAGAATTTCTTTTGAGCCGTATGACTTCCAACCACAACAGATAATTTCGATGAGTGGGTCTGGTGGTGTAATTATCTGCGGCAAAATTAAAACTCAACATATACTCCTAATCTATAACCCCAACCAGCAACAAGAAATTCACTCTGTTAAATTAAACGACAAACATCATTTTTTATTTTGCACCAAAGACCACCGGATATTATTATTTCGCCAAGATAGTTTTATTTTTGAATTACTGATTGAAGCGGGATCTTATCGTGTAGTAGATACCCAGCTAATGATTGAAGAACCCATGAAAGTTCAACAGGTAGCAGAACTTGCTGATTCATTTTACTTGATAGGCCTCATTGAGCGCGATACTTGCTTTATACAACACGCCAACCATTTTAGAGTCACTAAAAATAAAGGCATGCTCGGTCAGTTTCATTGCGAAACAGAAGAGCTCATCCTAATTCCTGCAACTCAAGAAGTGCTTTATCGCATTCATAAGAACCACACCATCACCCGATGTCAGTTAGCATACAAAAAACAGCTGGAATTACATATGCCATTGAAATCAGATATTAGCTGCTGGATCTTGTATAGTGAGACAGTCCTGCTAATTGCAGATAGCGATAACTGGCTATATTTTTATGACCTCATAAAAAATGAAATCACACGAACAATTCGGTTTTTCGACCGCATTGATAACATGTACCTTTCCGCAGATAAACAAACTCTGTATTATTTATCACAAGATAAACCCGATATGTGGTCAATTCCACCAGAGAAGACAATGTCGCCAATGATGGCTCGTGCAACGGCTTCAAAAGTCCCTCACCACGCTTTAAATCCGGATTCAGCGATGGCTCGACTAAAAGCCAGATCGATAATCACTAGCAAAGGATGTTGTTTGCTGACCACAGCAAATAATCTACATTCTATTACGCCAGCATTAGAGGGGAAACAACTTATACTCGGCACCAAACATCCATCGCTGGGAATAATCGTATCGCAACTAACGGTTAAAAATCAAACACAGCGTAAAATGATCATGTATCCTTGTCAATCCGATCAAGCCACTATTAAACAAACGATAACTGACCGAAAAAATCGCTTGTGTGCGATGCTAATCCACTCACCCGCTGATCTTGTATTAGTTGTTATAAATATGCAAGAACCTTTTGTTTCTGCAAAAACACCCCTGAAGGACGATCATTTTTTGTTTTCAATGGATAATGGTGATGTTTATTTATGTGACTTAAACAATAATTTTTTCTCTATTGACCCTCAATCACTTAAACCTGTATTCAAGTTTAAGGTTCCTTTTGCATTTACATTGTTAAGCGCAAAAGTATCCGAAAATCATTTCCACCTATTGGGGGCTACTGCCCACGACATTTTTTACATAAAATATGATAAAAACTGGAAAAAATCAGCCACTCAGACGTTTTTAGTTGGAAATACGCAGAACATTGAAATTAAATGTGAGGATAATTGTAAGTTTTTTTATTATCGTACCCAAGAAAACCCAAACACCCTTCATAAACAGTCGCTTCATAAACAGTTATTTCTTACACAGAAATCACACACCGTATTGCTTGAAGAAAATGGCGGCCTCAAAAACTGGACCTTATTACCGAATGGCAAACTATTGATTGTTTATCAAAACAACCTTCTTGCGCAACTTAGCCCAACAACAATGACCACCCTAGAAACCTGGCGACTCCCTGAAACTATTGATTGCTGGGCAATCTCACCGCAGTTTAACAGCTTTTATTTCAATCAGGGTGAAAAATTGTATTCTATGCAATTGGAGGTGCTTGATGCAGTGTAACAAGTTTAAAGAGCCACACGGTGCTTTCCAGCATAATGCAACGACGGACTGCCGGTGAATAAGCTATTATTTATATGGTGCACCTGAGAGGAGTCGAACCTCTGACCTTTGGCTTCGGAGGCCAACACTCTATCCAGCTGAGCTACAGGTGCAGTGAAAGAGGCCAAATTCTAACCGATTTTGAGCCTTTATGCCAGCACCCTATCTATGTTATTATGCAGGCGTCCAGGGTAACTGATTTAGCTAAGAAGAAAAAAATCGTGCCGCGATAGAGGTTACAAGACTGTCATATGTGTGTAAAATAAGTTATGCCAAGAGATTACGCTAAAAAATCATCGAACAAACGCAAGTCGTCGCGCAATAGTGCAACGCCAGGCTGGTTATGGTTTGTGACAATTGTGCTGATTGTTGCTTTTATTTCTGGTTTAATTTATCTGCATAAACATAAATGGCGTGAAACCCGCAAAAAGCTGGTTCAAACACAACAAGTAACGCAAAACACCGCAGCAACAACCAAAAACCAAGCCCCTCGCTTTGAATTTTATAGCATGTTGTCTAAAAACAATGCTCCCGCTACAGCCGCCAACAACGAAACAGCCCAAAAACCCCAACACACAGCCCCGGTGATAACAATAAAACCTTTAGAGAACCGTGAAAGTTATCTGGTTCAAATTGCTTCTTTCTCAAAACATCAACAAGCGGAAGAGTTAAAGGCTAAGTTATTATTACAAGGCATGACAGTTAGCACGCTTAAATTATCGCATGATGATAAATCATGGTATCGTGTCGTGGCAGGTCCCTATAAAGATCTTGCGACGGCACAGCGAATTAAAACCAAATTGGCCAAAGCCGGTTATAAAGTTATTTTAAGGAAACTTAGCCCAAAATGACATTAACTGAGCTAAAATACATTATTGCGGTAGCGCGAGAAAAAAACTTTAATCGTGCCGCTGAAAAATGTTTTGTTAGCCAACCCACCTTAAGTATCGCCATTAAAAAACTAGAAGATCAATTAAAGGTCTCCCTTTTTGAACGTGGAAAAAACTATATTGCCATCACAAAAATAGGCGAGCGTATTGTCCGTCAAGCACAAACCGTTATTGAAGAAGCCCAAAAAATTAAAATTCTCGCCAATGAAGGTCAGGATCAATTAAAAGAAGTTTTGCGTATTGGTGCCATTCATACCGTCGGGCCTTATTTATTTCCCGAGTTAATTAATCGGGTGGGTCATCTAGCACCTAAGCTACCGCTAATCATCGAAGAAAATTTCACCGCAAATTTGTCTGAAAAACTGCAATACGGTGATATTGATGTAGCAATTATCGCCACACCTTTTAATATTCAGGGATGCAAAACCATACCTGTCTATAGGGAACCCTTTGTCATCATCACCCCCAATCATCACGAATGGCAGAACAAAACGCTTATTCATCCCAATGATTTTTCTGACCAAAAAGTTTTACTACTGGGTGAGGGTAATTGCTTTCGTGATCAAGTGTTATCAACTTGCCCCGCTTGTGCGTTGCCCGTTGAGGCTGAATCAACTATCGAAAAAATGCTAGAAGGTAGCTCACTAGAAACCATTCGTTATATGGTCACAACCGGCCTAGGCATTAGCGTTATGCCACTGATGGCCATTCAACGTGACGGCAACCATCAAGAGCGCTATCAAGTTAAATCTTTTGCCGAACCCGTACCACACCGTGAAATTGCCATTGCTTATCGTGACAGTTTTCCACGGCCTGATGCTATAAAAATGCTCATCCAGGCCATTACTAGCTGTGAGATTGATAATATTAAATGGCTGAACAATGGAGAATTTACATGCTAGCCATTATCTCCCCAGCAAAAACACAAAATTTTGAAACTAAAGCAACCATTCTCACCCACACAAATATTCAGCGTAAGCGTGAAACAACCGCACTAGTCGCTATCATGAAAACCATGAGCTCAGCTAAAATAGCCAAGCTGATGTCTATTAGTAAAAAACTAGCGGATCTAAATTACCAACGTTATCAAGATTACAACCCATCCTATTATACTGAAAAAAATGCCAAGCAAGCGATATATGCTTTCCAAGGTGATGTATACGTGGGTTTGCAGGCTGATGACTTAAGCCAGGCAGATATGCGTTTTGCACAAGATCATTTGGGTATTTTATCAGGGCTATATGGTGTTCTACGCCCCTTAGATTTAATTCAACCGCATCGATTAGAAATGGGTATTCGATTAAAAAATGCGAAAGGTGCCAGCTTATACGATTTTTGGAAAGAAAATTTAGTAGAAACACTGGATGCCATGTTGGCCGCTAGTGGCAGCCGTGTACTTGTTAACCTGGCGTCAAATGAATATTTTAAAGCCGTTGATATAAAAAATTTAAATGCGACGCTGCTCACAGTTGATTTTAAAGAATTTAAAGCGGAAAAATATAAAACTGTCGCCATATTCGCCAAACGCGCTCGCGGTAAAATGGCCCGTTTTATGATTCAAAATCGGGTTACCACCCCTGACGACTTGAAAAAATTTAACATGGATAATTATTCATTTAACAAAACGCTTTCCAACAGCAGTCAATTTATTTTCACGCGTACACAACCTTAACTTTTTTTGCCCGCCTTTGCCAGGTAACTGTGCCCATGACGGCAATGATTAATAACAACAGATATAGTCCTGCGGTAAAATACAAATGCTTTAAGCCATACAAGGCGATAGAATCAACATCAATGACTATCCACAGCCACCAATTTTCAACCCATTTTTTTGACATCATCCATTGAGCCACAATACTGAAAGCCGTCGCCGTCACATCCAATGGAATTAAGCTTGAGTCCGTATAATTTTTTAACACGTAAGTGTAGGCAGCGCCGATTATTAACACCGCCATAAATGCAGCTAAACGCATACGCAGAGGTGCATAGCTAATCTGCCGTTCGCTATGGTGTTTACTGCCATAACGCCATTGATAAAAACCATAAAACTGGAACAAGATGAAGATAATTTGTAGCGTCATATCAGCATAAATATGAACACTCCAATCAAGAACAAAATAAATAGCACACATAAAGAAACCGAACAAAAAGTTCCATATATTTTCCCTTGCCGCCAAATAAACATTTAAAATCCCAAAAACGACAGCGGGGATCTCCAAAATGTGGTCTAATGTAAAATAACTGTGCATCATAGCTTTTCTATATCACCCCGATTATCAGATTCAATTATACCTCTTTTGCAGATTAGTCTATACTCAGTTCCACTAACCATTACAAAAGAGAGGAGTAGCAACAATGTTAAAAGTCGGTGATCAATTTCCAGATTTTCAATTAACAGCCGTAACCGGTGCAGACCACGAAAAAGATTTTCATTCGGTCAATTTAGATACTTATAAAGACAAATGGAAAGTAATTTTCTTTTGGCCAAAAGATTTTACGTTTGTTTGCCCTACCGAAATTGTAGGTTTTGGTAAGCTAAACAAAGAATTCGCCGATCGCGATACGCAATTAATTGGCGCCTCAACAGATAGCGATTTTGTCCATGCCGCCTGGCGTGAACACCATGCAGATTTAAAAACAAGCCCATTCCCTTGGCTAGCTGATATCAAAAAAGAATTATCATTAGCGCTAGGTATTTTAAATCAAGATGCGGGCGTAGCCAACCGTGCGACGTTCATTGTCGATCCTGACAATAATATTCGCTATGTTGAAATGACCGACCTCAGTGTAGGCCGCGAACCTAAAGAAACATTGCGTATTTTAGATGCACTCCAAAGCGGGGAATTATGTCCTTGTGCTTGGAATAAAGGTGAAGCGACTTTATAATTGCGCGAAGGGTGGATACCGCCGTAAAAAATTAACGATGAAAAAGGCGCACCACCTAACGTGGGTGGTGCGCCCATATTTCAATAAGCTCTCAACTGCGTTACTATTCTCGAACCAGTTGCACCCAGGAATGGCTCGCAACCACTAGCAAACGAATAATGACAGTCCGGAGATAACCATGTTCTCAAACCCGACCAGTGCCACAGAGGCTAGTAATCTACCCACCATTGCGTGGTCTGCCCTTACACAAAACCAACTACTCGGTAGCGGTGGCTTTGCCAATGTCTATCAAGGCATTTGGCAAGGTACCGAGGTAGCAATTAAGCAATTACGCGTGACAACGCTACCGAGCGATATTGAACAAGACTTTATCCGTGAAACCAACGTCCATGCGCAGTGCAACTTCCCTCGCATCGTGCGCTTGTTTGGTGTTACTCGAGAACCAGGGCATTTTGCCATGGTGTTGGAGTACCTCCCCAAAGGCTCTCTCTATGATGCTTTACACAACCGCTCACTTGACTTACCTTGGCCCACTCGTTGGGAAATAGCTATTGATATCGCTAGCGGTCTGGGGTACTTACACGGCAAAAATATTTTACACAGTGATTTAAAAAGTTTGAATGTGTTACTTGATAACAGTCTACGCGCTAAAATAAGTGACTTTGGATTATCCACTGTGAAGACGCATACAGCAACCACCGCCACTGTCGCCACCACACAAGGCACAGGCGGCAGCATCCGTTGGCGTGCCCCAGAAACCTTTACACGAAAATATCAAGCTAGCCCGGCTGCCGATATCTATAGTTTTGGAATGATTTTATGGGAAATTGCTACTCGTACCTTACCCTATGTCAATGAAACAAGTGACCAAGTGGTGATGAGTTTTATTAAAGATGGCGACCTTGAAGACATTCCCAAGGATTGTCCCCCAGCCTATGCCGCTGCCATCATGCAATGCTGGCAGGCACCTGCGAGCCGCCCATCAGCCAGCGCTTTACACACTGAGCTAGACGCTTCACGCCCTGTAGTCCCCGCAGATACAACGGCTAAACCCAAGTCTTGGCATTTCTCCTCTACACACCGCAGCAGTGCTACGATGCATCAAGGCTTTGAAGTGTTCCCCGCAGGGCCAGAGGATATGTGCAAAGTCCTCGAAAACTACCAACATGCCCCGATACCCGGTTATGATATCAAAAGCGTTAATGTGATTCATAATCCCTCGCTCGATAGCATGTTCGCCGGCCGACTCATCACCTTACAACAACGCCATGGCAACCCCGCCTTTACATCCGGCTGGCACACTAAGGGCACACCCGGTGAACGACAACAACGCCAAAACATCGAAGCATGGCACCAACAGCGAGCAAAACCCTACACCGATACGGATGCTCCCAATGTCCGCTTATTGCCTCTATGGCATGGTACAGATTCTACTATCTTAGACAGTATCTGTCGTGCTGGCTTTGCCAATCTTGGTGTGACCGATTCCGGTTTTTATGGTAAGGGGCTTTATGGCTCTAATGAAGCTGAATACGCTTACCGTGTCTATGCCACACAAAATTATAGTCGTACAGGTGCTCTATTGATGGTCTGGATGGCCAGTCACTCGGCGCTGCCTGTCATACTGAGTGACACCGCCAAGCTCGCTGGTAAAGGCAATTACCAAAACTACGATGCCCATCTCATTCCTGTTACACCACGCAATCCGAATAATCCCCATGAAGTTAACTATGACCCGTGTAGGCCAGAACAGCATCCAACTAACACCGAGATGGTGGTGTTTGAGACTGCCTCCTGCCTACCTCGCTACCACGTGGTTTTACAACCGAGTCTTCCAAAAGAACCACCGATGGACGCACCGCCTCCAGCCACACCAACATGTGTACCTACAACACCCATAGCGCTAGTCGCAGCAGCAATACCTGCAACAATGGTACAATCCATAGCACCATCACCACCGGAATTAATGACCACAACGGTCACACTATCCACTAGCGAATCAGGTGAAGCGAATTACGACCAAGGAATAACTTATTATTGTATCAATGCACGTTTTCGCGAGGCCCACCGCTGCTTTATTCAGGCCTCAGAGACCCAGTATCCTGCGGCGTACCTAGCTTTATATAGCCTATATAGCCAGAGCGGATACATTGGCGCTAAGAACCCCCAGGAAGCAAATAAATATAAAAACTTGACGGCCACAGCCATCCGCTGGTTTGTGGCACAAGCAGATACGGGTAAAGCAAGTGCGCAGATCAATCTGGCTACTTGCTATGCTGAAGGCATCGGCGTTAACAAAGATCCACAGCAAGAATTTGCTTGGCTTCAAAAAGCGGCTAAGCAGGGACACGTCGTGGCGCAACAGGCGCTGGGTTCTTGCTACGAGAATGGTACTGGCGTTGCTAAAGATCCTCACCAAGCCATTGCCTGGTATCAAAAAGCGGCTAAGCAGGGATACGCCCGGGCACAAGTTGATCTGGGGCTTTGCTACAAAAAGGGCATCGGCGTTAGCAAAGACATGAACCAAGCCATTGCCTGGATTCAAAAGGCGGCTAACCAGGGCTCGGCACTCGCGCAATCATTTATGGGCGCTTGCTACTATCAGGGCACTCAAGACTTCAGCAAGTCTATCCCCTGGTTTCAAAAAGCCGCCGATCAGGAATTTGACCAAGCTCAGTACAATCTAGGCTATAGTTATGAGCACAGTCTCTACTCTGACTATCGCCAAGCCGCCATCTGTTATCGAAAAGCAGCTGATCAAGGATATGCCTCTGCTCAATGGAGGCTGGGCTGTTGCTACTATAATGGTACTGGCGTTACCAAAGATGTCCGCGAGGCCATTGCTTGGTATCAAAAAGCCGCCGATCAAGGAGAGGAAGATGCGCAATATAATCTGGCTGAGCGCTATGAGTATGGCATGGATGGTGTTAAAAAAGATCTCCGCCAGGCATTCGCTTTGTATAAAAAATCTGCCGAGCAAGGCGAGACCAATCATAGGAGCTGCTATACCCATCGACAAATCAAACTGGGTGACTGCTACCAGAATGGTATTGGCGTAAACAAAGACCTGCATCAAGCCGCCGTTTGGTACAAAAAAGCCGCCGACAAAGGGGACACTAAAGCACGAGCTAAGCTAGCAAAATTGCAGCCTACTTGTAAAATAATGTAATAACATTTAGCCGAGTCCAAGTACACATGAGCCGTGTGCTTGCATAAGGGAATCTGAACGTTTGTGATGAAAAGAACATCCGCTTTACCCAAGAGCCGCGCCAGCACTGCCTAGCTTTAAAAACGACTGACTAGAGAAGAGGGGCTTTATTAGCCCCTTTTGTTTAAGCCTTACCCTTGAAATTCGCTCTTTCCCCCCCATCATTCTCTTAATAAAACAAGCAAGTGGAGCATCCTGTGGAACAATATCGAGGTACAACGATTCTATCCGCCCGTCGTAATGGCAAAGTCGTCATTGGGGGTGATGGTCAGGTAAGTATGGGTAATACCATCATGAAGGGTAACGCCCGAAAAGTCCGTCGTCTCTATAAGGATAAAGTCATTGCCGGTTTCGCGGGGGGCACCGCTGATGCCTTTACGTTATTTGAACGCTTTGAAGGTAAGTTAGAAGCGCATCAGGGCCATTTAACCCGTGCCGCTGTTGAGCTTGCTAAAGATTGGCGCACAGACAGAATGTTGCGTCGGCTAGAAGCCTTGCTTTGCGTTGCGGATCACACCGCGTCATTAATTATTACAGGAAATGGCGATGTCATTGAACCAGAGGACGATATGATGGCGATTGGTTCCGGTGGCATGTATGCCTTATCTGCTGCAAAAGCACTAATGGAAAACACAGAATTAGATGCCCGTGAAATTGTTAAAAGGGGCTTAACGATTGCGAGTGAAATTTGTGTTTACACCAATCAAAATCATGTAATTGAAGAATTAACTTATTAAGCGAGAAAAATAATGTCAATGACACCCAGAGAAATTAGCAATGAATTAGATAAACACATCATCGGTCAAGATGATGCGAAACGTGCTGTTGCCATTGCCTTGCGCAACCGCTGGCGTCGTATGCAAGTGGCAGAAGAATTGCGCCCTGAAATCACACCCAAAAATATATTAATGATCGGCCCAACCGGTGTCGGTAAAACTGAAATTGCTCGCCGTCTGGCAAAGCTAGTTAATGCACCCTTTATTAAAGTTGAAGCGACTAAATTTACAGAGGTGGGCTACGTTGGCCGTGATGTTGAATCCATCATTCGCGATTTAGCGGAGCGTGCTATTAAATTGCACCACGAGCAAGCCACTGAAAAGGTAAAATCTAAAGCACAAGATTTAGCCGAAGAACGTATTCTAGATTACCTACTTCCACCGGCTAGCAATAGCTCCGAAACATCTGAAGATGAAACAGAAAAAAAACCTGAAGAAAAGGATAGCGCCATACGTCAAAAATTTCGCAAACAACTCCGCGAAGGCACGCTAAATGACAAAGAAATTGAAGTCGACATCCCCGTCAGTATCGGTGTAGAAATTTTAACGCCGCCTGGCATGGAAGATATGACCAACCAGTTACAAAGCATGTTTGAAAAAGTACGCAGCGATAAAAAGAAACGCCGCAAAATGAAAATCAAAGATGCACTACGCATCATGACCGAAGAAGAAGCGTCGAAATTAGTTAATGATGATGACTTACGTCAAGAAGCGATTGATAATGTTGAACAAAATGGTATCGTATTTATCGACGAAATTGATAAGGTTGCCAAACGCCAGGAATCCCAAGGTGGTGGTGATGTCTCTCGTGAAGGTGTGCAACGTGACTTACTACCCTTAGTTGAAGGTTGTACGGTAACAACTAAATATGGCCCAATCAAAACTGACCATATTTTATTTATTGCCTCAGGTGCTTTTCATTACACTAAACCTTCCGATTTGGTCGCTGAATTACAAGGGCGGCTACCTATTCGGGTAGAATTAAAAGCTTTAACTACGGAAGATTTTATTCGCATCTTAACGGAACCCAAAGCTTCTTTGGTAGAGCAATATACCGCGCTATTAGCAACCGAAGGTGTGACGGTTGAATTTAAAGCCGATGGTGTAAAACGTATTGCTGAAGTGGCTTGGCATGTTAATGAAGCCACTGAGAATATCGGTGCGCGTCGTTTACATACCGTTATGGAGCGTCTACTGGATAAAATTTCTTATTCCGCACCAGAGCATTCCGGTGAAAGTTTCTCTATTGATGCTGATTATGTGAATGAACATTTAGATAGCTTGTCCAAAAATGAAGATTTAAGTCGCTATATTTTGTAAGCTAGGCGGCTTTGACAAACATCAAAGCCGCAATTAACATTATTGTATAGCCTTTTTGTCTAATTGATGGCTTACTTATCACCCAAATTGGACTATAATGACGCCATGAAAACTGAAAAAACGACTCACTTTGGCTATGAAACAGTAGCCACCGAAGAAAAAGCGAATAAAGTTAAAGCCGTCTTTAAGTCCGTTGCCCAAAATTATGATGTCATGAATGATGTCATGTCGATGGGAATGCACCGTTTATGGAAAAAATTTACGGTTGACCAAGCCAAAGTAAAGCCTGGCCAACATGTTTTAGACTTAGCGGGTGGCACCGGTGACTTGGCGCGGAAATTTGCGAAACTCGTAGGCCCAACAGGCAAAGTTGTTTTATCCGACATTAATGAAGCCATGTTAGCGGAAGGGCGGAAAAATTTAATCAACCGTGGCATTGTCGGTAATGTTGATTATAAAATTGTCGATGCAGAAGCGATTCCTTTTGATGATAATAGTTTTGACTTGGTAACCATCGCTTTTGGCTTACGCAATGTTACCCATAAAGATCAAGCTTTGCGTGAAATGCACCGTGTCTTAAAGCCGGGCGGTAAAGCAATGATATTAGAGTTCTCAACGCCACCCTCAGAAACATTTGCTAAAATATACGATAAATATTCATTCAAATTAATTCCTAAAATGGGCAAATGGGTTGCTAATGATGAAGCCAGCTATCAGTATTTAGTGGAATCCATTCGTATGCACCCTAATCAAGAAACCTTGAAAACGATGATGCTGGATGCGGGCCTGGAAGATTGCGACTATCGTAACTTTACCGGCGGTATTGTTGCTTTGCATTGGGGGTTTAAATATTAGTGAATAATCTTATTGTAACGGCTTTAAATAAAATCCTGAGTTTGGATCCTGAAAGTTTTGATCGCTTAAAACAACTAGAAAACAAAATTTTAAAATTAAACCTACAACCAATTGATGTATCCTTTAACTTAAAACTAAGCTCAGCAGGCTTTGAAGCCTGTGAGGGCGGTGATGCTGACATCAGCATTTCGGGAAAACCTTCTAGCTTTATTAAATTATCACAACAAAGCAATCCGAGTTTGTATAACAGTGGCATAAAAATTGTTGGCGATATGGGCCTGGGTGAAGAAATTAAAAATATTCTCAGTCAGCTTGATTTAGACTGGGAGGGCTTAGTTGCTGAATATACCGGTGATGTGCCAGCACGACAAATAAGTCGCGCCTCTCGGGCGGGCTTTCGGTGGGCTAAACAAACGAATAACAATGTTCAACAAGATGTTAAAGAATATTTGCAAGAAGAACTGCGCATCCTACCCACTCGTGTAGAAATGGAGGAATTTACCGCTGAAAATCGTCAATTACGTGATGTGGTGGCGCGATTAGCGGCAAAAATAGCTTAACATCATGACTTACCTACGCTTGCTTTACATACTCTCAATTTTAGCCCATTATCGCTTGGATACTTTTGTTAAAAATGCCAAGTTGGTTTGGCTGATTCGACTGTTTGTGTTGCTAGATCCACTTTCTTGGTTTCAAAATAAACAACAATCTCGTGGTATACGGTTAACCAAAGCCTTAATAAAATTAGGGCCAATCTTTGTTAAATTTGGCCAGGTGTTATCGACAAGACCGGATATATTACCCAAAGACATAGTAAAAGAACTCATTAGGCTACAAGACCGTGTACCCGCTTTTTCAAGTAAAAAAGTCGTAGCACTGTTAACTGAGGCTTATAACAAACCTATTGACCAAGTGTTTAAACACTTTGATAACGAACCCCTCGCTTCTGCATCTGTTGCGCAAGTTCATGCTGCAACGCTCTATGATGATAGTGATGTTGTGGTTAAAATTGTAAGACCTAACATACGTGGGACAATTCAAAATGATTTAAAAATCTTACATTTGCTCGCTAAAATTGGAACGAAAGTATTGGCTAATGCTGAATATTTACACTTACCTGAAATTGTAAATGAATTCGAAACAACGATTTTAAATGAATTAGATATGCGCCTCGAAGCAGAAAATGCCACAAGGTTACGTAACAACTTTGATGACTCTGATCTTTTGTACGTGCCAAAAATCTATTGGCCGTATGTACGTAACAATGTATTAGTGATGGAGCGCATCTATGGCGTTCGTATTTCAGATATCGATATATTGAAATCCAAAAAGGCTAATTTTAAAAAACTAGCCGAAGATGGCGTTGAAATTTTTTACACCCAAGTTTTTCGCGATCAGTTTTTTCATGCTGACATGCACTCTGGGAATATTTTAGTCAATGTTGATGACCCTGAAAATCCTATTTACTGTGGCATTGATTTTGGCATCATGGGAACACTGACCGATCAAGATAAATATTATATGGGTGAAAACTTTTTAGCTTTTTTTAATAATGATTATCGCAGAGTTGCCGAACTACACATTGAATCAGGATGGGTTCCAAAAGACACGTCCATTCCAGCGTTTGAGCAGGCATTGAAAGCCACTTTTGGGCCCATGTTTAATAAGTCTATCAGTGAAACATCTTTCGGTAACGTTTTTACCGAGTTATTGAAAGTCGCTCAAGTATTTAATATGCACGTTCAACCACAATTGGTTTTATTACAAAAAACCTTATTAAATGTCGAGGGCTTGGGGCGGCAACTGTACCCTGAATTAAATTTATGGGAAACTGCAAAACCTCACCTAGAACGAATTATGGGCAAAAAAATCAGTTTAAAAATGCGTTTAGGTTTGCTTAAAGCACAATGGCGTAATCTTTCTTTTGATTTAACCGCCTTACCTAAAACAATTGAAAAAATATTAAATGTAATTAATTAAAACTTTTAGGCATTTGTCTTTTTCTTTGTTAACGCTATTACAATGATAGCTCTTCGGTGTGGCTAATCAATGATGCGCTCTGGCAAGATTATTTTTACAACAACAAACTATATAATAATGATTGCTTATGTGATAACACCATAGATTTCCACTATGATTTTCATCGTTGCAATCCTAAAAATCAGTCGAAGAAACTGCCATGACTCTTGAGCTATCAATCTCTACAGCACTATCACATACCGAAAATATCAAGAAGAAATTTGATTGTTATAAACAATCCCCCCGTAGCCACTCCAAGCTGAACAGACTACAGGCGTTGAAGCAGTCCCAGCAACGCGCCCAAACTAGAAATAATAATACCAAGTCTAGAGGGACTGCTTCTTTTTTTCTAATCCGATTTCATGGCGCTGCGATATAACCAGCCCAAAAGAAATACCAATGTCGCACCACCTAAGATTTCAGACAGCCATTGTAAGCTGGCTGGCATAATCGCTAGTGCATCGGATGATTGATAAATCACAAACGGTATCGCTAAAAATACGCCCATTAACGTTGAACCGGCAACAAGACCACAGGCTAGCATAATAGTACGTTGACTCGCATCGTACGCTTTTTCTTTCTGGCCTTTCTTGGTCCAAATTTTATATTTTCCGTCTAGGTATCCAGAGAGTAAGCCACCAAAAATCATTGGCATGGTCACTTCGATTGGCAAGTAAATTCCCACACCAACCGCCAACACAGCCAAACGAAAACCACGTGGTTTTAAAAACTCGTCAATAACAATACAAATTGCCGCAAAAATCATACCTACATAAACCATCGGCCAATTTAAGTTGCCACCAAAAACACCCATGACCACTGATTGCAGCAACTGACCTTGTGGCGCACTTAGGGCTTGAGCTGCTGGCATACCGGGATGTGGAAGCACATCACCAATACCATAAGCATTAAATAATAAGTTTAAAATCACCGGTGCAACCAACGCGGATACTACAACACCAATCAATAACATCACTTGCTGTTTCCACGGTGTGGCGCCAACCATGTGACCGGCTTTTAAATCTTGCATAGTATCCACACTCAAGGCGCCAGCAACCCCCACAATCACCGCTAGCATGATCGCCATGGCGGAGAGGTGGAATAACTGTTTAGGGCTCAAATGGTGTGTCACCATCAGCAACATCAATAAAAAGGAGCCAAGAATTAAAACAATTAAAATCATACCCGATAAAGGACTATTAGTTGAGCCGATCAAACCCGCAAAATAACCACAAATAGAGCTAATTAAAAAACCCATTAATACGGTAAAAACCAGCAATACCAACGCAATCACAATGTGCATTATCAGTGATAGTTGCAAAAGCTCGGGTTGTATAAAGTTAAACAGGTAGATGAAAATAGGTACCATTAGAGCTACCGTCAACCAAATGGCTTTAGTAATAGGAATGTCGCGCTCGGTGCGCAAAATACTTTCTTTACCTTGCGTTTTGACTTGCTTGACGCTAGCAAACGATTTGGCAATACCAATACCTATCGGCTTGATTAAGGTAAGCAGCAACCACAAGCCACCGATTAACATAGTACCAACACCAATGTAGCGAATTTCATGCATCCAAATCCAAACGGCACCGTCAGCTGCAGAAAGCTGTGCCGGAACATGAACGATGTGCGTTAGCACCGGAACACCTATTAACCAACACACAGCGATACCAAACAACAAAGCAACAGCCACACGCACACCAACGATAAAGCCGGCAGCAATAAGTGCGGGTGAAAATCCTACGCCAAAACCATAGATCGTTGTAGAGGCTTTACCCCACCACAAATCCCAATGGTCAGCAATGACTTGCAAACCAGTTTGAATAAACGTTAAAGCGCCGCCTACAAGGCCGCCCATCACCAATAACTTTAATGAATTTTTGCCTGTAGCACCCGCGCGCAAGACATTACCAATCGCTGTACCTTCGGGGAAGTGTAAGGTTTTATCGGCAAGCAACACCCGACGTAAGGGCACTGAAAATAATACGCCCATGGAGCCACCTAAGATGGCGAGTAAAACAATTTCCCAATAATTAAATTTCAGCCAAAAGTGCATCATCACCAAAGCCGGTGTTGTATAGGCAATAGCGGCAACAACTGACTCACCGGCAGAGGCTGAGGTTTGGATGATATTAATTTCTAAGACATTATGGTTTTTAAAAAACCGCAAAATGCCCATCGCCATCACCGCCGCGGGAATAGAAGCCGCTACCGTAGTCCCCACTTTCAGCGCTAAGTAGGCATTAGAGGCCGTAAGCAAAATAGTTAAGATAATTGAAATAATGATCGCCTTTAGTGTGATTTCAGGCAATGACTGTTCAGCCGGAATTAACGGTTCATTAAGGTCGGTCATGATTTCCCTTTGCTATTTTTAGTTGCCACGCGATAGATCCAAAGCACTAAAAATATGGCTGTTAAAATACCTAAAACATCGGCAATACTCGTTAAACTTTTTGGCATAATCGCTAAAGCATCTGATGATTGGTAAATCACAAATGGGATCGCTAAAATAACCCCCATTAACGTAGAGCCTGCAACTAAACCACAAGCTAAAAGCGTCGCACGTTGATGTCCTTGCTGCACTTTTTCATGTGCTTCAGGCGTATTATCCTTAGCTTTTAAACGTCGATTAACAAAATAAGAAATAAATCCACCAATCACCAAGCTACTGGTTGTCGTAATCGGTAAATACACGCCTAACCCAACCGCTAAGCTATGCAAGCGATAGCCTTTACGGCTAATTATTTCATCAATAACAATACAGATAAAGCCCAGCGACATACCTGTGAGGATCATCGCCCAATTCAAACCTTTACCAAACACACCCTCAACAATATTCGCCATCAACGCGGCTTGCGGTGCTGTCAGCATATTTGAATGATCCATACCGGCGCGAGGAAAAACACCGCCGATACCATAAGCATTAAGCAATAAATTTAGTATCGGTGGAATAACCAACGCGGCAATAATAACGCCTAAGAATAACATCACCTGCTGTTTCCACGGTGTTGCGCCAACCATTTGGCCCGCTTTTAAATCTTGCATAACATCCGTTGAAATAGCACCGGCACAGGCAATAAAGGACAAGGCTAAAATAGCTAAAGCACCAATATGTAAAGCATTGCTGGGTGTATTGTGAATACGTATCTCTGGAGCTAAAATAGCCAACATAATTAAAGCGATCAACAACACTGAACTAATAGACATCGCCGATACCGGGCTATTCGTCGCGCCCACTAAACCTGAAAAGTAACCGCATAATGCCGTTACAATAAAACTCAAAATTAAAATCGTGACTAGCAAGGCCACCAATAAAAGTATCGTTAGCCCCGAACTCAAATCTAAGCTTGCTTGACTAATAAAATGATACATCAGAAAACAAACAGGTATCATAATAATACCCACCAATTGCAAGACCCGATTAATTTTAATATCGCGCTCGGTACGAATGGCCTGTTGTTGATTTTTCTCACGCAATGAAACAAATGCTTTATGTAGACCTTGGCTAATTGGTTTAATTAATTTAATGATCGTCCATAAACCACCGACCATTAACGTTCCCACACCGATGTACCGAATGTGTTGTGACCAAATACTCATCGCGGCCGATAACCCCGTTCCTACCGCATCGCCATAATACGTTGACAAAATTGGCATACCAATTAACCAAACTATAACTATACCGACTAAAATACTCACCGCAGCAGCGATACCAATAATATAACCCGCCGCAATCAATGCGGGTGAAAAACCAAAACCTATACCGTATATGGCTTTATTTTTTACAAACCAAAAACTCGCGCTATCCGAAATAACTTCTAAGCCCGATTGGCAAAATGAAATTAATCCGCCAATCAAACCACCACCCACTAAAAATTTAAAACCATGACTGGCGCCTTCAGCGCTGGCTTGTAAAACTTTTCCAATGGCAATGCCTTCCGGAAAACGCAATGTTTTATCCGCCAATAAAACCGGACGCAGTGGAATTGAAAATAACACCCCCAATAAACCACCCAACATAGAAACGATAACCGTGTAGAAATAATCAAAATGAAACCAATACTTTAAAATCAATAACGCAGGAATAGAATAAATCACCCCCCCAGCAAGTCCTTCACCACAAGAAACACAGGTTTGGACAATATTGTTTTCCAACACACTATAACTTTTAAACCATCGTAAAATACCCATGGATAAGACAGCGGCAGGAATTGAGGCAGAGATAGTCATGCCCACTTTTAAGCCCAAATAAATATTGGAGGCTGCTAATATAACCGTTAGAAAGATGGCAACAATAGTACCTTTAATCGTAATTTCAGCCAAAGACTGGTTGTGTGGAACGGTGGGTTGTTGTTCTTGATTCATGTTTTTTTGCGCCTTAATTTATAGTTGTTGATTGTGCCAGATTAACCCGCCATTCGCAACAGATGTGGCTATTTTTTGCCCATGGATTGCGTTTATGTGTCAAGAATACGGGGTTAAGTCTGTTTGTTTAACCTGCTTTAGTTAATGTCAGCGCCACCTTAGCATTTTCTTCTTTGCGCACCAATTGATCAGGCGATGGTAAAAAATCATTCATCATTTTAATTTGACCTATTGGCTCGTCTGCATAGTTAACTTTTGTTGGTTTGCTCATAAATTTTCTTCCCCTTTCTCCAATTACCAGCACCAATAATACGTATTTTATCGGCTCAATGCGTAATAAAATTCCCATCTCAACCTTACCAAAACCATAGTAAACTGTTTTATAATCAATTTATTATGCACAGAATAGATAAGTTGTGCTAGGATCAGGTATGCTAATACCTTTACCCTCCGGAAGCAATGAGGTTAAACGATGTAAGGTCTACCTGGAGCCGCTATGCGCACATGATTTACATCGTAGACAACCAGGTGCATACCAATGGGCTGCATATGCACGACGCAACGTAATTAAAAATTTAGCGACCGATGGGCCACCTTATCGTGAAATCTGGGACATTAAAGCTGCATTAAGCAAAGTATTTGACTCCATAAGCAAAACGAAAAATAGCCATGCGTAATAACTTAAGCACCGAACAATTGAATACTCTAAAATATTACCCCAACTGGAAACAATATGCCCGCTTGTTTTTCTTGGTTCTTTTCTGCCTTTCATTAGCGGCCATTAATATTATTTTAAATAACACCTGGCTTTTTGTTCCTATTGCCTGGCTACAAGCTTTTTTAATGGCTTGCTGTTTAGTTGCTGCGCATGACTGCGCACACAACACCTTTTGCTCTAATGCAACTATTTGTCGATACTTAGGGGCTTTACTGTCTACGCCACTTTTAGTGAATTTTTCTCTATATAGATATCTTCATTTTGTTCATCATCAATTAGCAAATTATCCAGGTGATACACAGCGCCCCCGCGAGTATCATTCTGTCTTGCATTATTTAGTTGCGATTTTTCACTGGAAATTCTCGTATCGATTTTTCGTGTTATCTATTCAAGCACTCAATAGCAACCATCATCCGTGTATCAAAACTTCAAAACAACGCAGGGAAGTGAAACAAGATGCTATTGTTTTTCTTGTCGCTTTGATTGGGCTAATTTGTATTAGTGTTGCTTTCCCACGCACTATGTTGATCGGCTACTGGTTGCCTGTTTTATTCTATCTTATGTTGGTTTTTTTCTTCACCACTGCTGAACATACCGGTTGTGATGTTTCTAAAAATGCCTTTGAAAATGCTCGTACGGTACTGAAGGGAAAACTGTTTCGATTCTTTTTCTGGCAATTTAATTATCATGCAGAGCATCATGCCTACCCTAATATTCCTTCATCAAATTTGCATAAAGTACATTACCACTTTGCTACTGAAATTAAACACACTAACACTAATTATACGCAAATGCATTGGCACTTATTTAAATCTATCTATGGACAGCCTAAACAGTAAAATTATGACAGTAATCAATTATGACTCTTTACTATCTACTTTGTTAGCTGATGGCCAATCTGCTAAACAAAATAACCAACCATTAATGATTGGTATTACGGGTGCACCCGCTTCCGGAAAGTCTACATTGGCAAGGCTTATAAAAGAAAACCTTAGTCAACGAGATGAGTCTTTAATCGTTAATATATTAGGGCTTGATAATTTTATCTATCCCAATCAGTTGCTTGAAGAAAACGCACTGATGGACAAAAAAGGTTTCCCCGAAAGCTTTGACACTCAAACCCTTGTTGCTTTTTTTGAAGAATTACGCAGTGAAACTAAATCAATTTACTGTACACCACTATATTGCCAAACAATAAAGGATATCCACCCCAAAAATAAATTTGAATTATCTAAAAGTGACATTTATCTCATTGAGGGAGTTGGACTGTTTTATAACTTCTCAACAGCGGAAAAATCTATTCAGCTCGACCATCACTTAAATGCATCCATATATTTGGACACACCCAACGATGTGATTAAAACTCGTGCTGTAGGACGTTTCCTATCAATGTTTGCCGTGGCTAAAAAAGCTATCAAGCCTACTGAGTACTTTAAACCGCTGTTAAACTACACAACGGAAGAAATAGAACAGTACGCGCTCAACCTCTGGAATGCTGTTGATCGGCCACTCATCGACTCATTGCTAACACCCGAGAGGCATCGTGCGACCTATAACCTTGTTGATGTACCATATCAGACAGAGTTACCTAGCTAATACTTGGCAACGGTAACCTAAATAGATAGTACAGCCAAATAAAGATTGACGACCAGGGTCGAACCAGCATGGTGTTGCCACCAAGGAATTTTAAGTCGTTTGAGAATTAATGATGGCAAGAATCGCCTTAACGCGCCAACCACTGATCTAAGGTTTCTTTCAGTGCATCAATACCCGTTTTTTTAAAGGCTGAAAATAATTGCACTGAAATGTTAGGGTAGCCGCATAAGGTTTTCTCAACGTCTAGCAGTGTTGTATTGGCTGGCCCGCGGCTTAGCTTATCGGATTTGTTTAATAAAATATGGAGAGACAAATTCCCTTCAACCGCCCATTCAATCATGGCTAAATCATAATCCTTCAATGGATGACGAATATCCATAATCAATACCACGCCTCGCAAACATTCTCGCTCTTGCAGATATTGCGTTAAGGTTTTTTGCCATTGTTCTTTGACGGCAATAGAAACTTTGGCGTAACCATAGCCGGGTAAATCAACCAAACGTCTCTCATCATCGAGCTCAAATAAATTGATTAATTGTGTGCGACCGGGCGTTTTACTGGTCTTTGCTAAGTTATTTTGGCCACAAAGCGCGTTTAAGGTGCTGGATTTACCTGCATTTGAGCGTCCAGCAAAAGCTACTTCATAGCCCACGTCACTGGGTAATTGCGACAATTTCGCCGCGCTGGTCAAAAATTTTACGTTGTTATAACTTGCCATGCCTAACTCTCTGTCTTTATGATATGATCCCCGTCACTCATTCAGATTAACAAATGGAAGCAAAAATGTCTCGTAAAATTCGATTATTATTAATTTTATTGCTGGTCATCCCGGTATTTGGTTTTGCTGAAAACTATCAAGCTGGCGTAGATTACAAAATTATTGATGTGCCCAACGGCACGCTTAACGCATCTGGTAACAAAGTGTCGGTGGTTGAGTTTTTCAATCCTGGCTGCCCATGGTGTTACAAATTAGATCCAGCTATAGAAACCTGGTTAAACAACAAGCCCGGTTACGTCAACTTTTCGCGTGTTCCTTTAGCCTTTGAGTCGGGTTGGAGTGCTTATCAAAAAGCCTATTACATTGCGGTCGCGGTAGACAAGCAACGCATCATTATTCCAGCGCTTTTCAAGGCTATTCATGTTGAAAATAAAAACCTAGCTTCGCAAGCTGATTTACAACGTTTTTTTAGCCACTATGGTGTTAAAGCTAAACTTTTTAATCAGCTCTACAATTCACCCAGTATTGATTTACAGCTTAGCAATGCTTCAGCATTGATGAGTGCTTATAAAGTTTATGAAATTCCAACAATTATTATTGATGGAAAATATGTTGTCTCCGCTAGCATGGCCAAGGGGGATGATCAGCATCTCATGAATACCATGAAATACTTAATTCGAAAAGCACATAACTAATGGACGTTTCACACTTACTCGCCAGCCTGAATGATTCGCAACGCCAAGCCGTTACGGCGCCCGAAACCCATTTATTAGTGCTTGCCGGAGCAGGCAGTGGCAAAACACGGGTATTAACACATCGCATTGCGTGGCTAGTGGAAGTGGAGCATCAATCACCTTTTAGTATTCTCGCCGTCACCTTCACCAACAAAGCTGCCGCAGAAATGCGTGGGCGAATTGAAACCTTGCTCAACATGCCCGCGAACGGTATGTGGGTAGGCACTTTTCACGGTATTGCCCATCGCTTATTACGCGCCCATCATAAAGAAGCGCATTTACCCGAAGGTTTTCAAATTCTAGATAGTGACGACCAATTTCGTTTAATTAAGCGGGTAATTGCTGCATTAGATATGGATAGCACGCAATGGCCAGCAAAACAAATACAATGGTACATTAACAACAAAAAAGATGAAGGCTTGCGTGCTGAGCATGTAGAGACTCACGGAGAACTACACGAAGCCACCATGAAAAAAGTCTATCAGGCTTATCAAGATGCCTGTGAACGTGGCGGCATGGTTGATTTTGCCGAATTACTATTGCGTTCGCACGAGCTTTGGCGAGACAACCCTGAACTATTAAAACATTACCGCCAACGCTTCAAGCATATTTTAGTTGACGAGTTTCAAGATACCAATGCCTTGCAATATGCTTGGTTGCAAATGCTTGTGGGCGAAGATAACCATCTAATGATCGTCGGTGATGATGATCAATCTATTTATGGTTGGCGTGGAGCAAAAGTTGAAAATATTTTAAACTTTGAAAAACAATTCCCTGACTGCCAAACGGTACGTCTTGAACAAAACTATCGATCCACTGGCAATATTCTGAAAGCCGCCAATAGTGTTATTGACAACAATGGTGAACGCTTAGGAAAAAGTTTATGGACTAACAAAGATCGCGGTGAAAATATTTCATTGTATGCTGCTTTCAATGAGCTGGATGAAGCACGCTTTACGGTTGGACGTATAAAGGATTGGTTTGCACAAGGTAATCGTTACGATGAAGTGGCCATCTTATACCGCTCTAACGCACAATCACGAGTATTAGAAGAAGCATTGCTACAACAAAATATTCCGTATCGTGTTTATGGCGGACAACGATTCTTTGATCGAATGGAAATTAAAGATGCTTTAGCCTACTTACGTTTAGTGAGCAATCGTCACGATGATGCTGCTTTTGAGCGGGTGGTGAATACACCCACACGAGGCATTGGTGAACGCACGCTAATGTCCTTGCGCCAACATGCACGCGCTAATAATATTTCACTGTGGACATCCGCAGAACAAATTATTGGCCGAGGTAATTTGCCTGGGCGTGCCAATTCGGCTGTGGCGGCATTTTTAACCTTAATCAGCAACATGACTGAAGACACCATAAATTTAGAATTGCATGAACAAACAGAACATGTGATTGAAACGTCTGGCTTGATCCCGCATTGTAAAAAAGATCGCGGTGAAAAAGGCCAGATGCGTATTGAAAACTTAGCTGAATTAATCACTGCCACGCGTCAATATTCACCTCAAGATAATGAAGAAATGGAAAACATGACACCACTGCAAGCGTTCTTGTCGCACGCTGCACTTGAGGCTGGTGAACAACAAGCCGATCAGCATCAAGACTGCGTGCAATTAATGACACTGCATTCGGCGAAAGGGCTGGAGTTTCCTTTGGTATTTTTAGTCGGCGTGGAGGAGGGCTTGTTTCCCCACCAGATGTCATCTGAAGAACCGGGCCGCCTGGAAGAAGAGCGTCGCCTTTGTTATGTTGGCATTACCCGTGCGATGCAGAAATTATTTATTTGTTACGCTGAAAGTCGGCGTCTTTATGGCAATGAAGTCTTTCATTCTCCTTCACGCTTTATTCGTGAAATTCCGTCCGAATTGATTGAAGAAGTGCGCTTAAAAAACCAAGTATCACGACCTGTATTCCAACGTAGCTCCCCGCTACAACACAGCATTGAAACGGCTCACGGCCATTTAAAACTTGGCCAGCAAGTACATCATGAAAAATTTGGTGATGGGGTCATTTTAAATTACGAAGGCCAGGGTTCACAAGCACGTGTACAAGTGAAGTTTAATAGCACCACCAAATGGTTAATGGTTAGCTACGCTAACTTACAGCCAATATAAGATCTATCACGACTCGTTTGATTGATTGCTTTCTTGCAATATTTTTTTAAAGGCGGCCGCTTTTTTCTGACGCAATTCAAGATTATGAATTTGCAACAAGATTGCGCCGTAAAGCCACGGTATAAATAGAACCGTTGCAATAACATTGCATAATGTTAATAGATGAAAGGCGTTTTTTGCCTGTGCAGTGCCTGGTGAAATAGACGCTGAAAATATCATCATGATTAAAAAATTAACCACTGACACAACCACGAACAGCATAAACAATAAGGCCAGCGTCCGCCACCAATTATTCTTCACTAACCTAATGCTGCTTTTCAATGCTTGAAAAATTTTTTGATCTTCCGTCATAACTAAAGGAAACCAAGCAAACAATGTGACAAACAAATACATCGCTAAAATCATAACAATAATAAAAGCCGTCACACGACCCCAGTCAATAACAAAAAATGCGATCATCAAACCCAAAAAGCCTATCGCAAAAACCCCCAGGACAGGTAAGAATCTTTTCATAGAGTGAATAAACGCCGCCTTAATGCTGGGATTTTTTTGATGCATCGTTTGGTGAATATCATAAAACACGGCGGTAGCTGGAATAATACTTAACAAGGCAACGACGACCTGCATAACAACCGTCAGCGTCAAGTGTATATGGCCTTCTGAAAAAAATAGTGATAAAAAATTAAGCGCACCCAAAACAATCGCCCAAAAAACAACCCGCTTATAGGCTTCAACATAAAGCGAAAAACTATCGCGCATAATTTTCCAAACTGATTGCGGTCGCGTGGCTAACTGGTACATGAATAATCCCCTATATTTCTTAAACATTAGCATACTTCCCCCCATCTTGCCAATCTTAAACCGGCTATTAGCCATACAAAAAATCACTTAATATGCTACAATTCCGCCATGAAATTCATCGATAAATTAAAGCAACAGGTTTTACTCTGTGATGGTGGCACTGGCACCTTTATTCAGGCGCGTGATTGGGATATTGAAAAAGATTTTTTGGGCTTAGAGAATTGCTCGGAAATCTTAAACATTACTCGCTCAGATTTTGTTCAAGATGTACATCGACAATATTTTTCAGCGGGTGCTGATTGCGTCGAAACTAATACCTTTGGCGCTAACAAAGTCGTATTAGAAGATTTTGGTATTCCTGAGCGCACCTACGAATTGAATAAAGTTGCTGCGGAGCTTGCCCGTAAAGTGGCGAATGAGTTTACGACCCAAGCTTGGCCACGCTATGTTTTAGGATCAATGGGCCCCGGTACAAAGCTACCTAGCCTTGGGCATATTGACTACGATACGCTGGTGGATTCTTATGCAGAACAGGCCAGGGGATTAATTGATGGCGGGGTGGATTGTTTTTTAATTGAAACCAACCAAGACTTATTAACCATCAAGTGTGCCATTCAGGGTTGCCGTATTGCTCTGGCTGAAAAAAACACCTCACTACCCATCTTTACTCAAGTCACCATTGAAACGACCGGCGCGATGTTAGTCGGCTCGGATATCGGTTGTGCCGTCACTAGTTTAGCGGCAATGGACGTTGATGGTATTGGCTTAAATTGTGCAACAGGCCCATTGGAAATGGCCGAGCACGTACAGTATCTTGGTGAAAATTGGCCCGGTTTTATTTCCATTATGCCTAATGCCGGTTTACCCATGTTAGTCGAGGGTAAAACGGAATATCCATTAAGCCCGGAAGAGCTCACCGATTGGCAGCAACGTTTTATTGAAGAAGATGGCGCCGCCCTAATTGGTGGTTGCTGTGGCACGACGCCCGCACACATTCGCGCCTTGCGTGAAATGCTTGATGGCCTAGGAAATCCTGCACCAAAAAAACGTAAAGTCATACTGACCGCGGCTGTTAGTTCGCTTTACAAGTCTGTTGCCCTGCGCCAAGAAAGTGCCATATTTGCCATCGGTGAACGCTCTAATGCCAACGGCTCCAAACAATTTCGCGATCTTTTACAAGCTGAAGATTTTGATAGCATGGTCAATCTAGGTAAAGAACAAGAAAAACAAAGCTCACACGCCTTAGATGTGTGCGTTGCTTATGTCGGTCGACCAGAAGCGGCTGATATGACCGAAGTTTTGAACCGTTATCGTGGTCAAATAAGCATTCCTATGTGTATTGACTCAACAGAAACACCCGTTATTGAAGCAGGATTAAAATTACTAGGTGGCAAAAGCATTATTAACTCCATCAATTTTGAAGATGGAGAAGCAAGGGCTGCAAAAGTTTTGGGTTACGCTAAACAGTTTGGTTGCGCCGTTGTGGCCTTAACTATTGATGAAATAGGCATGGCAAAAGATGTTGATGAAAAAATAAAAATCGCCAAACGCCTTTATGATTTTGCGGTCATCAAACACGGCTTGCCCGCCTGTGATTTAATGTTCGACCCCTTGACCTTTACCATTTGCACCGGCATGGAAGATGATAGAGAGCACGGTATTAAAACATTGGATGCCATTGAACGGATTGCAAAAGAATTACCGGAGTGTCAAATTGTTCTTGGTTTGTCGAATATTTCTTTTGGCCTAAAAGCAGCGGCACGTCATGTATTAAACTCTGTTTTTTTACATGAGGCAGTGCAACGTGGCATGACGGCAGCCATTATTCATGTGTCTAAAATCATGCCGTTACATAAAATTGACCCGGTGCAACGTGCAGCTGCTGAAGACTTAATTTTCAATCGTACAGACAATGGCGACCCGTTGATTTATTACATTGAATTGTTCAAAGATATTGATGAAGTAAAAACCGTCAGAGCCGAAGCGAAAAGCATAGAAGAAAAACTCACCAATCGTATTGTTGACGGTGACAAACTGGGATTAGACGATGATTTAAAAGCGGCATTAAATACTTATCCGCCACTTGAGATTATTAATCGATTTTTATTAGATGGTATGAAAATAGTTGGTGAGTTGTTTGGCTCGGGTGAAATGCAATTACCGTTTGTGCTGCAATCTGCAGAAACCATGAAAGCTGCGGTAAAATTTTTAGAACCCATGATGGAAAAAGTGGCAGGGCAAGAAAAAGGGACCTTGGTGTTAGCCACCGTAAGAGGCGACGTTCATGACATTGGAAAAAACCTGGTTGATATTATCTTAACAAATAATGGTTACAAAGTTATTAACTTGGGAATAAAACAGCAACTGCAAACCATGCTGGATGCGGTGAAAGAACATAAAGCTCATGCCATTGGTATGTCCGGTTTATTAGTAAAATCCACCGTGATTATGAAAGAAAACCTGGAGGAAATGCAAAGACGTAACATTAATATTCCAGTACTGCTTGGTGGTGCCGCGCTAACTCGAAAATATGTGGAACAAGATTGTCAGCAAAGTTATCCTAACAATGTTGTCTATTACGGCAAAGATGCTTTTTCAGGCTTAAAAATCATGGATGAATTAATGGCCGAACATAACTCTCTATAATTTCATTTTTATAACATAAAAAACCTGCTCTTTTTGTGCATAACTTGTCCGCCTGAAACTGTTGCCCGAGAACCACCCCACCATCGCTTTTTTTCACTGCGGCAACCCTGTGCTTACATCACGACTTGACTATTTTTCAATCAGGTGATATAATGAACACATATAATAAGACCTGTGTACATTTCGTCGGCTTACTCTACTAATAAAACGACGCAATAGCACCCACAACCAAACTAACCTAGACAAACGCTCTAAAGTTCTAGTTATTGACAAGGATAAACTATGCCACCGACGACACCTTTAGGTATAGTAGCCGCAGCCGCGCACCCATCCGCCGCTGCGATGGGTGCAGCTCCGTTCGGCACATTACCGGCGACTTACCGCAGCGCAGTGGCAGCCATGCGACCATCTGCTCCCTCACTTGCCGCCGTACAACCATCCGCGGCTGCGATGGGTGCAGCCCCGTTCGGCACATTACCGGCGACTTATGGCAGCGCAGTGGCAGCCATGCAACCATCTGCTCCCTCACTTGCCACCGTACAACCATCCGCGGCTGCGATGGGTGCAACCCCGTTCAGCGCTGCCTTACCAGCGACGCATGGCAACGCAGCGGCCGCCGCAATCCCGCCTGTCAACATAACCCACCACATTCTTGCTAACAGACCGCCAGCAAATAACAGCGCGCCGCAGCCTGGGGCTTCTGCCGCCACCAACCCTTCCGCCGGCGTAGTCCAGCAGGAACCAGGTCAACGCGATTATCAACAAGGCGTCATCCATTATCAACAAGCTGAGCATCTCTCGGCTCTGCACTGCTGGACATCGGCAGCCGTTTGTAATTACCCTCCCGCCTATTTAGGGTTACATTGCTTATACAGCACCAATGGTAAACTCGGCATTAAATGCCCGGTTGAAGCGGCCTTTTGGAAAGCTAAGGCTGATGCGGCCAGCGCTTGGTTCACCCAACAAGCACAAACGGGCAACCCCTTTGCACAAAACAATAGGGCTTATTGTTTCAAGCAAGGTATCGGTGGTGTTGCCCTAGACGATGTCCAGGCTTTCATCTGGTATGAAAAAGCAGCCCAACAAGGACTGGCCGAAGCACAGGATCAGCTGGGTTCTTGCTACCTGCATGGTTCCGGCATCGCTCAAAATTTATCCCTAAGTGTCTATTGGTATAATCAAGCCATCAAACAAAACTCAGCTTACGCTAAAAATCATATGGGTCGATGTTACTCGCACGGTTTTGGCGTTCCCAAAGACATCAACAAAGCTTACCAACATCGTCATCAAGCCGCCAAACAGGGGCTCGCTGACGCGCAGCATGCTGTGGGTGCTTACTATATGAGAGGTTTTGGTGTGACGGTGAATCTGACCAAGGCAGCCTACTGGTATGGGGAAGCCGCCAAGCAAGGGAATATTGAGGCGAAAGTTGACCTGGGTAATTGCTACTTGTACGGCACGGGCGTTAACCGAAGCTTCGATCTCGCCAAAAAATTGTTTGAGGAGGCGGCAAACCAAGAAAGCAGTGAGGGGCAATTTAAGTTGGGCTCTTGCTTCGAGAATGGCATTGGTGGTCATCGAAACCCTGTTGAGGCGGCTGTTTGGTATAAAAAAGCCGCTGCGCGGGGACACAAGCTTGCGCAAGCCCGTCATCTGGTTTGTACCTCACAGAGCACTCGAGCGACGTAACGCTCGGCAGGGTCATTCAAAAGAAAAACCCCATAAACAACTTTTCTTGAGAAGGAAAAGCTTCGCTTGCATAAAAAGTTGTATTTTAATAAAATTTAAAAAAAACTTTTTTCATTTAACTTCTCCGTTTTGTTAATACTTCGCACTTATGGTGTATAATCGCGCCATTCAATTTTAAGAGAAAACCAGCATGTTAGCTATCTACATATCTGATGTCCTCTATGGCTCTGCATTGTTTGCTAATGCGGTTTTGTTTCTGCCTCAAGCATGGCGGGTTTACAAAACTAAATCCACGGAAGGCACGTCTCTCATCACCTTTGCCGGTTTTAATATTATTCAAGCATTAGGCATCATTAATGGCATTTTTAACGATGACTTAGCCTTAAGCATTGGACAAACTGTTAGCTTTATAGCTTGTTCGGCGATCACCGCACAAGTTATCTTTTTGAGGTTAAAAAAACATGACAAATAATGATCCGCTAGACTTTTCTATAGACTTGCCTACCACTATAAATACGAAAGTTTCTTTTCGTTGTTTGCACCCCGAGGACAAAGAAAAATTACGTGGTAGCAGCGCAATCATTCATATCAGCATTGGCCAAAGTTATCATGAGGGTAAAAAATTTTTAGCGACCATGGATTTGATTAATGAGACTTTTTCATCTTGCACTATTATGTTATGTGACAGCTTACAGCGACACACTCTACGCATTAAAGATACGTCGTTAACGGAACAACAGGCTTATGACAAATCAATGCAAGAGAGCGATCAATGGCTAGAACGTAATCGTATGGCGTGGTCTATGTTGGATATAAAATCAGAACTTATTCGCTGGGATTCCTGGTTACAACATCCTGATTATCAAACCTATCGAGACCAAATCGATGAATTATACCGCGATAATTTAGCTTTTAGAGAGTGCGTTCGTGCAACCATCCAAAGCTTTTTAGAAAGACAAGACTTGATAAACAACAAACAAGCCTTTGAAAGCTGTAAAGCCTATATCCTAGAAGAGTGTCCCGTTCTAATTCCTTTGTGGGCTGACCTAGGTACTAATTTTGTGATTTATCCTCGCTTCAGAACGCCAGCCATGCGAGAAACCCACAAACACTTTGTAGGTAAAGACGCCTTTCTTTTGCGAGAAGTGGCATTAAAATTCAACCACCGCACAGTGCCTAAAAAACTCAGCTTTTCTCGTTTAATGACAACTGAGTTATTGGACGCCGTATATTGACGAACCAAACCGACAACGATAACAACTTTCCCTGCGCTGAAGAAATTATAGCGCAACTACCGGGTCACGTTTATTGGAAAGATCTGCACGGTATTTTACGCGGCTGTAACACTAACACCTGGTCAGCCTTCGGTCTGAAATCTTTACACGATTACATTAATAAAACAGACTTTGATTTATTTCCTGAAAATCAAGCACAACAGCTGGTTGCTAATGACCAGCTGATTATGGAAACTGAAACGGCACAATCGGTTGAAGAATATTCTGATGTCAGCGATGGAACAACCGCTTTGTTTTTGTCTCACAAAGCGCCGTTGCGCAACAAACATGATCATGTGGTCGGGATGATCGGTGTTTCAATTAATATTACTAAAGCGAAACAACAAGAAATGGTTCGGCTTACCTTGCTGGAAAATATTATTTCACTGATGCCAGGTCATGTTTATTGGAAAGATCTGCAAGGCAACTATATGGGTTGCAATAAAGCACAGGCTGATACCCTTGGCTTAAAATCAGAAAAAGAAATTATTCATAAACGCCCTTATCAACATTTATCTTTTAAAATGGCAGAACGATTACGTCAGATTGATGCTGAAGTTTTGCAGGGAAATATTATTACTGAAGAAGAATCCGGCATTAGGGCCGATGGCTCCACCGGCATATTTTTAACGAAAAAAACACCTTTGTATGACGATAATAATAATGTTGTGGGTTTGTTAGGCGTCTCGTTTGATATTACGGATCGCAAAGAGACTGAAGCAGCCCTCATTTTGGCAAAAAAACAAGCCGAAGCAGCCGATAAGTCAAAAACTGAATTTATTCAAAACATGAACCATGATTTTGTTACTGCACTTTCCAGCATTTCTGGCTTAACAACCTTATTAATTGAAGGCAATATCAGTGAGCCTGATCGTGCTAATTATTTGAATAATATTAAAAAATCCAGCGACACACTTAACCTACTTATTAATGATATCATTGACTTCTCTCGTGACACTGAAAACAAACAAGTTCGTCAAGACATTATTGACCTAAGTGAATTAACCCAAACGGTTAAAGCCTTAGTTGCTAATAATGCTGAACAAAAAAACCTGCGCTTAACTATATCAACAACATCCAAACAACACATCATTAGCGACAGAAGCCGCTTAACACGTATTTTAATGAACTTGCTCGGCAATGCCATTAAATTCACTGATGAGGGGCGGGTTTCTGTCATAGTGATGCTGCACCAAAAATCCGAACATGATGCGCTGATTAGTTTTATTGTTTCTGATACCGGCATAGGTATTCCTGAAAATAAATTAAAAGCCATTTTTGGGCGTTTTACCCGCATTGATCCCGCTTACAGAGGACACACCAGTGGGGCTGGTTTAGGCTTAAACATTGCGCAACGTTTTGTAAAAGATTTGAATGGTAAAATTGCAGTCGACAGTACGCCCAATAAAGGCACCACTTTTACCATAGAAATTCCCTGCAAAATCGCTCAGCAAGCCGCTCTCGACTTATGGAAAAAACCGAGTAATAACGATGATCACGCACGAATTAATGCCTCTGTTTTATTAGTGGAAGACTCTCTTTTAATTCAAACAGTCACTAAACGCTTTCTTGAAAGCTTAGGTTGTAATGTTGACCTCGCTGAAAATGCCAAGCAAGCCTTAGAGCGTATCAATGCAAACCACGATTTAGTTTTGCTAGACATTGGCTTACCCGATCACGATGGCTTTTACTTAACACAAAAAATCCGCAGCGTTGATGATGAAAAAATAAAAAATATTCCCATAGTGGCTCACACCGCTCATTTAGAAAAAGAAAAAAAACAAATGGCGATAGAGGCGGGCATGAATGACTTTTTGACCAAACCAACCGATAAGGCCATTCTGGCTAAAATGTTGGCTACCTTTATAAAATAAGGCGCTATTTAACATATAATTTTGACTAATGAAGACTTAATGGTTATGGTTACATATGCCCAATGAATTCAACATTAAACTAAAGTCCTTAACCCTCGCTGCCAAAGCATGGGGGGATAAATCAAAACCCCAGTTATTAGCCTTGCACGGTTGGCTAGATAATGCGGCTAGCTTTGATCAGTTAGCAACATTGTTGGCAGATGATTACTATATCGTTGCACTGGATTTGCCCGGACACGGTTTATCTGAAGCTATTGCGGATGAAAGCTACAAACTTTTAGATTATGTCGATTGCGTGATAGCAACCCTGGATGCTTTAGGTTGGCAACAATGCACTATTCTGGGTCATTCCTTAGGGGGTGCGGTAGGTGCGATTGTAGCAAGCTGCTTTCCCGATCGTATCTCGACGTTGATTTCTATTGATGCACTAGGGCCTCTATCAAAAGAAACTCTGGATCAGCCAGCGAGGCTCTCAAAAATCACGGCGTTAATTTTACAATCAAAAAACAAACCGCTTACGCATTATACGTCTTTACAACAAATGGCAGAGAGACGCGCTATTGCTAACCACGTACCGGCTGAATTGCTGATGCCCCTGATTCAGCGTGGAACCACAGCGATTGATGATTATTTTATCTGGTGCTTTGATCCCAAGTTGCTTCATCCTTCTTTATTTTATTTTAGTGAACAACAAGTCTTAGATTATTTAAGTCAGATCCAATGCCCCGTGCTCATGATCGAAGCGGAACACGGATTGCTGATAAACAATACACTGATTGATCATCGCAAAACTGTGGTTAGCCATTTGCACGTTGATATTGTTCCAGGTCACCATCACCCCCATATTGAAGATGCCGCACCTATTGCTCAACGGATTAAAACATTTTTGCAAACCCAGAACACGCTATAGGCTTGACTTTTAGGGCGCAATACCTTACTGTGGCAGCTAATTTTACAATCAAGAGGAACCCCTAATGAAATTTTTACGTGCATTTTTAATAATTATATTGGCCAGCTTTGTTGTCGTTTCATGCAGCAAAGGCGATGCCAACCAAACGATGGACAAAGCTCATGTTGAGCAAATTGTACACGATTATTTATTAGCTCACCCTGAGATTCTTGTACAGGTTAGCCAAAAATTACAGCAACAACAAGCAAAACAAATGCAAGACACTGCGTTAGCCGCAATTAACGATCACAGCAATGAAATTTTCAAGGATGCACACAGCTTAGTTGTCGGAAATCCGAAAGGGAATGTCACGCTAGTTGAATTTTTTGATTACCAATGTGTTCATTGTGCGCACATGTATCCTGTTGTGCAATCTTTAATTAAATCCAACAAAAACTTACGTGTGGTGCTAAAAGAATTTCCTATCTTTGGCGCGGCCTCACAATATGCCGCCATGGCTGTGTTAGCTGCCGCCAAACAAGGTAAAGGCGCGCAAATGCACGATGCGCTATTTACCTCTGGCTTAATCGAAGGCAAACTGACTAATGCAGCTGTCATTAAAATGGCTAAAAAGTTAGGATTAAATATTGCTAAACTACAAAAAGATATGAGCGATGCTGATGTTAAAAATGAAATCAACAGCACGTATCAATTAGCGCGAGTGTTAAACCTTCAAGGTACACCAGGCTTTATCATTGCGGCAACCCCAGGCATGGGTAAAGGCGAAACAGCCTTTATTCCTGGTGCAAGTTCAGTTGAACAATTGCAAGCGGCGATTAATAAAGCGTAGTATCAGCTTAGCGATAGCTCAAGGCGGATGTTATCATCCGCCTTTTTTAATGCTTAATCACACGCTACATTACATTAATAATCACCCCTATGTTATAATCTCAACCATGGCAAACAAGACGATAAAAACTTTTCAAGATATTATATTTACGTTGCAACAATACTGGTCGGCGCAGGGTTGTGCGATTATGCAGCCGCTGGATTTAGAGGTGGGCGCGGGGACTTTTCATCCGGCCACTTTTTTACGCGCCATTGGCCCTGAGCCGTGGAATGCCGCCTATGTGCAGCCGTGTCGTCGTCCGACTGATGGTCGTTATGGCGACAACCCAAACCGTACGCAACGTTATTTTCAATTTCAAGTGGTCATGAAACCCTCGCCTGATAATTTACAGGAATTATATTTAGATTCATTGCGCGCGCTTGGCGTTGATCCATTAACTGATGATATTCGTTTTGTTGAAGACAACTGGGAAGCACCCACTCTGGGATCCTGGGGTTTAGGTTGGGAGGTTTGGCAAAATGGTATGGAAATTTCACAGTATACTTATTTTCAGCAAGTGGGTGGTTTAAGTTGTAAACCGGTTACGGGTGAATTGACCTATGGCTTAGAACGACTCGCGATGTATTTGCAAAATGTCGACTCTATGTTTGATTTAGTTTGGACCGAGGGCCCTCAAGGAATTGTCACCTATGGTGACATTTATCACCAAAATGAAGTAGAAATGTCCGCTTATAATTTTGAACATGCCGATGTTAAACAATTGTTAACACTATTTGATGAATATGAACGCCAAACAGAGCTTTTAATTGCGGCCGCGCTACCGTTGCCGGCCTATGAAATGGTTTGCAAAGCCTCTCACGCGTTTAATTTACTTGATGCGCGTCATGCTATTTCAGTCACTGAGCGTCAACGTTATATATTACGCATCCGTGGCTTAAGCCGTGCGGTTGCGGAACAGTATTATTCCAATCGCGAAGCATTGGGATTTCCACTGGTAAAAAACTCTGTGGAGCCAAGCCATGTTTAATCGCAGCAATAAAGAGCATTTTTTATTAGAAATCGGCACCGAAGAACTGCCACCGATGGGCTTGCGCAATTTAGCGGGGTCATTGCACGACAATATTTGCGAAGGTATTCGTGCCAATGGTTTAAGCTTTGTTAGTAGCCAACTCTATGCTGGCCCACGACGCATTGCGGTGTTGTTAAAAAGTTTAGACCCAACACAAGCAGAACAACAGATTGAAAAGCGAGGCCCCTCAATTAATGCTGCTTATACGAAAGAGGGAACACCCACTAAAGCAGCTGAAGGGTTTGCGATTTCTTGCGGCGTTTCACTTGAAGACTTAGAAGTTTTAGAAACGGATAAAGGTTCATGGCTGGTACACCG
>FLOH01000799.1_pt1 | contig 57087 bp, 56 predicted proteins | sample 756751 | NCBI WGS metagenome assembly FLOH01 (sample SAMEA4026879, study PRJEB14308) | marine metagenome | biome: coastal water; material: water | depth 74 m
ACATGCCTTGAGCAGGCGCTGACGACCGAATTGGGTTTGACGGGTTCGTCCACGTGAGCACAACTCGACGACGTGCCAAGCCGACCCGGGTGGGCGGAGCGTCGCTCACGCTCAACGCCAAGGCCTACGCGGATCCAGAAATTTTTGAGCGCGAGCGTCGCGAGATCTTCGCGCGCGCTTGGATCATCGCGGGGCATGTCGCAGAGGTCCGCGAGCCGGGCGATTTTACGACGACGAACATCGCAGGCGAGCCCGTCGTGGTGGTGCGCGATGCCGACGGTACGCTCCGCGCCTTTTCGAATGTCTGTCGGCACCGTGCCGCCCAACTGGCCACGGGAACGGGATCGTGTGGCAAGGTTTTGCGCTGCCCGTATCACGGCTGGACGTATCGTCTCGATGGTACGCTCGCTGCGATGCCTGAGGGGCGTGGCTTCGGTGAGGACTTCGACCGCGACGCCGTGCGCCTTCCCGAGTTCAAGGTCGACACGCTCGCCGGACTCGTCTTCGTTTCGATGGATCCCGAGATCGCCCCACTACGCGAGTGGTTTGGCGACATTGCTGAACGGCTCGAGTCGCTCAATATCGACCAGCTCGTACCGGTCACGCAGCGTGATTGGAAGCCGCGGGAGATTCTGCGGGGCATTCCCGATGTGCTCCGCTCGCGCAGCACTGATGACGCGAAGGCACTGATTCCCGCCGCTGTCAGTGGACGTTGGTATGCCGAGTACGACCACAATTGGAAGACGCTTTCGGATAACTATCTCGAGGGCTACCACGTTCCAATTGGTCACCCAGGACTCCTGCGGATGCTGGACTATCCGAAGTACAAGCCGACGCTCTATGAGCGCGCCGTCTGGATCGATGGCCCGTTGCGTGACAATCCATCGGGTGACACGATGGAGCGGCTCTACCAGCGTCTGCAGCGGCCGATGCCGGAGTTCCCAGCCGAATTGCGCAATCAGTGGACCTACATCCACCTCTGGCCTGGGCAGTTCATCGACGTCTACCCGGAGAGCATCGACATCTGGCAGATGCAGCCGTTGGGGCCGTTGCAAACACGGACATGTTCCATCGTCTTCCGCTCGCCGAACGAGAACCTTCAAGACCGCTTCGTGCGCACGATCAACCAGCGCTTCAACAGAAGACGTCGTACTCTGCGACGGTGTTCAGCAAGGCCTCGGCTCCCTCACGTACACGCGCGGTGTGCTCAACGACAACGAGGCTGCGGTGGGACACTTCCACGACCTGCTGCGTACTGCGGTGCCAGGGATCGATGACGCACCGTAGGTTTGGTCGACACGACTGGCTCGGCCTCACACCTGAGGTCGAACGGTTTGGGCCACTGCTCGTCGATCGCATCGCAGCAGCCCTCGGCGAGTCGCACGACGCACTTGGCGAAGCACGCGTCGAGGAACTGATTCTCGCCGGTGACGCTGCAGCGTGGCTCGCGTATCTCGGCGCGCTAACGGCGCTTGTCGATCGCGGCGCACAGTCGGGTGTCGTGCCGGTCGAAACCGGCATTCTGGCGGGGATCCTGCGGGATCAGTACCGGCTGGCACCTGGCGTGCTCGTCCTCACGGAGGCCGACATGGCACGCTCTGATCAACTCGAGACACTGTTGGAGACCCGATGACCGACGCCCTGCGGACCGATTTTGCTTCGTTGCTCAACATCCAGCGTGCTGCGGTTGTTGGCGCCTCGGAGCGGGGTCCTGGCTACACCTTGCTGCAGAATCTCAGCACCCATGGGGGCGAGGTGATCGGCGTGCATCCTACCCGCGAGCAGGCTGCCGGTCATCGCTGCGTGCCGAACATCAAAGACGTGCCGTTTAAGCCGGATGTTGTCGCGATCGCGCTTGGCGCACGCACGATCGTGCCGGCACTGGACGAGGCGATCGCTGCGGGGCATCGTGTCTTCGCAATCCCTGGGCTTGGCGCCGAAGCCGCAGGTGAGGAGGGCGACAGCGCCCGCGCAGCGGTGCGGGAGCGCCTGAATGCTGCGGATGCGGTCTGCGTCGGGATTAACTGCATGGGTATTGCGGTCCCCGAACGCCCGTCGCCGTACATGGGTACCGTTGGCCCGGGTTTTCGGGATGGTGGTGTTGCGGCGATTGTCGGTTCTGGCTCGATCGCCGAGGCCCTGCTTGCACTCGGGCCGCGCATTGGCTTCCGAAACGTCGTCTCGATTGGCGCAGAGACGAGCCGCGACGCTGCCGACTGGCTGGCCTTTCATGTCGAGGACGAGCGCACGCGAGCAATCGGGCTGTTTCTTGAAGCCGTGCGACGCCCAGTGGCGTTCCGCGCTGCGCTGGAGCGCGCATCCGACGCAGGTAAGCCCGTCGTGGTCCTCAAGGTCGGACGGTCCGAGGTCGCCGCGCGCAATGCGATGGCTCACACCGGCGCCATTGTCGGCTCGGACCGCTCGTTCGACGCACTGTGTCGCTCCTACGGCGCGATTCGGGTCGACGACTACGGCGACTGGCTTGAGCAGCTCGAGGTGCTTGGCACGCCTCGACGTCCACGCGGTCTCCGCACGGTCTTGCTGACCAATTCGGGTGGCGAGGCCGAGCTCGTGGCCGATGTCTCGGATGCTGCTGGCATGCCTCTGATGACACTCCCAACGGATCTGGCGGCCGAGATCGATGCCGCCTGGCCGTTCCACGGTGTGCACAACCCGATTGACTATTGGGCGTTCGGCGAGCCCGAGGAGATCGTGCCGGACCTCGTGCGCCGTTGCGCAGAGCATCCCGAGGTCGACAACGTTGTCATCAACATCGACCAGTCGTGGCGGTTTACGAACGGTGAGCGCGAGAACGCGGAGGACGCGTGTACAACGATGGCCGATGTCGCCCTCGCCACCGACACGTTTTGTGCCGTGCTCTCCACGGCAGTCTCTGATCCGTCCGATGCCGCGGTGCTGAATGCGGTACGCGGCGGCGTCCCGGTGCTGATCGGTGCTGGCATGGGCATGCGTGCGATCGCGCGAGCGGCCCAGTGGCGTCCAACCAAGCCGGAGGCGCCCGCGCCGTGGGACAAGCCTGTGTGCCCCGAACTCGAGCGCGAGGAAGGGCATCTTGCCGAAGCCGATGCCAAGATCGTCTTGGGTCGCTACGGCGTCCGTGCGCCGCGCGAGCTACGCGCCGCGAACCCGGCAGAGGCTCGCGCAGCGGCAGAGGAGATCAACGCCACGGTCGTCGTCAAGGTGGACGGCCCGGCGCACAAAGAGAAGTACGGCGGCGTAATTCTTGGCTGTACCGATCCGGATCGTGCTGCTGCCGCGGCCGAGCAGATCGGGGCGCCGGTTCTGGTCTGCGAAGAGATTCGTGGCGGCACTGAGGTGCTGTGTGGCCTCGTGCGCGATCCGCTTTACGGTCCCGTGGTCGTCGTCGGCGTGGGTGGCTCGTGGGCCGAGGCCTTCGGTGACACCGCGCGTGCCGCGCTCGGCCCGATCTCGCAGGCCGATGCCGAGCGCCTCGTACGGTCTGTCAAACCCCTCGAACAGCGACTTGCGGAGTCCGAGGTGACGATCGTGGCGGAGACACTCGTTGCGCTGGGTTGCGTCGCTCACGACTTCCCACGCGTCTCCGAGATCGACGTCAACCCCCTCGTCATTCGCGACGGCACCGGTGTGGCCCTCGACGGGCTGATCGTCCTGAGCGACTAACGACCAAAGGATTCGCCATGGATTTCTCCCTGACCCCTGAGCAGCACGACCTTCGGCTGCGCGCACGTGCATTTGCAGATGCTCTCTTGCCGTATGAGGTTGCGGCAGAGGAGAGCGGTGGCAAGGTTGTGCCCGAGGTCAAGGCCGAGGTTCGCCGTCTCGCGCAGGAGGCCCGTCTGATTGGCGGCAACCATGCCGTCGAGCATGGCGGCCAAGGTTGGAAGATGATGGAGCACGTGATCGTGCACGAGGAACTCGGGCGGATCACCAATGGTCTCTGGTGGCTGATGGGCGGGGGCTACAACGTGCTCGCACTTGGCACCCCCGAGCAAATTGAGTCATATCTCCTGCCAACGCTGACGGGTGAGCGCGCCGACGCGTATGCCGTCACCGAGCGCAACGCGGGCTCGGATGCGTCAGGCATTGAGGCGACCGCCGAGCGCGTACCCGGCGGTTTTCACATCACGGGAGAAAAGTGGTTCGTCACGAGCGGGGATCATGCCGACTATCTGATCGTGATGGCGAACGTCATCGACGGCTCGAACCGTCTACCCACGCTGTTTCTCGTCGATCTTCCTCTCGCCGGCGTCGAGATTATCGACGACCCAACCTTTACGCACGTGTTCCCCGATGGCCACCCGACGTATCAGTTTGACTGCGTGGTGCCGGAGTCCGCCGTGCTCGGAGGCCCCGATCAGATTGGGCAGGGCGATGCCGGGCAGCACGCCTGGTTCGTTGAGGAGCGCATCCACATCGCTGCACGTTGTGTGGGAGCGATGCAGCGCCTGCTCGACGAGGCGGTCGGCTGGGCCACCACGCGAGAGCAGTTTGGACAGCCGATCATGGACTTTCAGGGCGTCAGTTTTCCGTTGGCCGATTCGGCAGCAGATTGCGTTGCGGCACGCCTCTTGACGTACCAATGTGCGCAGATGTTTGATGACGGCGCGGCGCCAAAGTTGATCCATGCGCGGGCCGCGATGGCGAAGCTGTTCGCTTCCGAGCGCGCGTACGTCTGCGCCGATCGCGCCGTACAGGTCTGGGGCGGTCGTGGCTACATGCGCCGTAACGCCGCCGAGCGACTCTTGCGCGAACTCCGCGTCGACCGCATTTGGGAAGGAACGACAGAGATTCAGCGCCTGATCGTCGCCAATGCGCTGGTCAAGCGCGGCGTGGGTGCCACACTGGCTGTCGATACCCGGGAGACGGTGTGACCGAACGACGGGACCTAACCAAGCTATTCGAGCCGAAGAGCGTCATGCTGGTCGGGGCGACGGCGGACACGTATAAGTGGGGAGGCTGGGTCTCTCGATCGTTTGGCGAGACCAAGCATCTCCGCGCCACGCATTTCGTCAGCCTACGCGGTGGCGAACTGTATGGGCTCCCGGTCCACACGAGCATCGGGGATGTCCCCGGGCCGGTCGATTTGGCCGTGATCGTTGTTCCTGCGCCCGGCGTGCCGCAGGCGGTCACCGAATCGCTCGCGCTCGGAGCCAAGGCGCTTGTGATCATCACCTCGGGGTTTGGCGAGGCTAGTCCTGAGGGCGAGTTGGTCCAGCAGGCGTTGGTCGAGGAGGTGCGCGCTGCAGGTGCCGTTTTGCTCGGACCCAACTGCCTTGGGCTGTTCGACGATCATGGTCAGCTGAACGTCTACGGAGGCTCGTTTCCGTCGGGCGATCTCGGGTTTGCCACTCAGAGCGGCAACCTGGCGCTCGAAGTCGCGTTGCTGCTCGAGCGCAGTGGTCTCGGCTTGACGCGCTTTGCCAGTGTCGGGAACCAGGCCGATTTGACGCTCGCTGATGTGATTCGCGACTTTGCGCATCACGATGCGACGAAGGTGATTGGCGCCTACATCGAGGCGCCGCGAGACGGAGTAGCCTTCGCCGACGCCGTGCGCGAGGCTGCTGCTGTCAAGCCTGTGGTGCTGTTCGCGGGTGGGCGCACCGCTGCAGGAGCTCATGCTGCCGCATCGCACACCGGGAACCTCGCGGCTGAGTCGCGGGTGTTGCGGGCAATCTGTCGCGATGCTGGTGCCGTGGTCGTCGATTCTCCGGGCCAATTTGTAGATGCCGTGGCGACGCTACGAACCGGCAAAACGCTTGGCCGTCGTCGCGTGGGAATCGTTGCTGATGGTGGTGGTCATGGAGTCGTCGCCAGCGATACGGTGATTGAGGCCGGATTGGAGATGGCCGTCTTTTCGGATGCGACGCGCGACGCAATGCGGCCACTCTTGCGTCATAACGAGCCGGACAATCCCGTCGATCTTGCGGGCGTTGATGCCTCGCTGTTATGGAACTTTCATGGTCTCGTCGACGTGTTGTTGAAGGCACCCGAGGTCGATGCGGTTTTGATGAGTGGCTACTTCGGTGGCTATGGTGCGTATGAGCCCGTGGCGGGCGAGGTCGAGCTCGAGGTGGCAGAGGCGATTGCCCGCAGCAGCGACGAACACGGCAAGCCCGTTGTGATCCAGTCGATGGAGGAGGCCTCCGGTAACGCCACCATCCAGCGCCTGCGCGAAGTTGACGTCCCCGTTTTCTCTCGCATTGAGCACGCGGTTGCGGCGTTGGTGTGGCTTGAGCGTCCCCCAATCGTGCACGTCTCTACTGCAAATCCTGTTCCCGCGGTCGAACTGAGTGCAGTCCCGGCCTACCCGGAGGCCCGGGAGGTGCTGGCAGGGCTCGGTATTCCATTTCCCGCCGGACAGCTTGCTCGCACCGCCGCTGAGGCTGCCACGGCGCTCGACGTCGTCGGTGCACCTGCGGCGATGAAGGCGGTCGCTGCCGAATTGCTGCACAAGACGGATGCCGGTGGTGTTGTGCTCGGCGTGACGACACCCGAGATTGCTGCCGAGACCTTCACGGCGATGAAGCACCGAGTCGAGCAGGCGGCGGGAGTGAGCGTCGATGGCATCTGGGTCGAGCGCATGGCCGAATCAGGTGGTGTTGACCTGGTTGTCGGGGCGCGTCGTGATCCCGCTTTTGGTCCCGTCATTCTCGTGGGCGTTGGTGGCGTCTTTGTCGAGATCCTCGACGATGTTGTCTTGTCACCAGCACCTACGGATCCAGCACATCTCGCTGCGCTGATGAAGACCCTGCGGGCGTTTCCCATGTTGGCAGGAGCGCGCGGACAAGAGCCGGTCGACTGCATGGCGGTTGCCGAGATTGCGGTGCGGTTGGGAGACCTGCTTGTACAGACCCCGTCGATCACCGAGGTCGAGATCAATCCACTGCGCGCTACAGCCACGGGTGCGATCGCGCTTGATGCGCGAATTGTCTGCTGACGTTCAACCGATTCGACCGAATCTGCGATAGCAAGAGAGGGGGAACGCCAGGGCTCGTCCACCTCGGTGGGCGAGCCCTCGCGCGTTGTTTTGGAACGTCACATTGAGTCGCATTAGACCTATCCAACGGCTAGCTATAGACAGCGGCGGGAGCGTGCCCGATGATGTCGGTATGACCGTTGCAGTCCAGCTTTTTCCAACCTGTATCGGCGATGTGGTTGCGCAGCAGACCGTGACGGATACCGAGCGGGTGCTCGATGCGCTGGGCATCGATCATCAACGTCCGTCGGGCACCACCTGTTGTGGTCAGCCGGCCTTTAACTCAGGGCACGATGGCCCCGCTCGTGTGGTCGCAAAGGCGACGTTGAAGGCGTTGGATGATGGATCGGATCTACCGATTCTGGTTCCCTCTGGCTCGTGCACCAGTATGGTGCGGCTGCACTGGCGCGAGCTCTTCCACGGCACTCCCGAGGCCGAGGCAGCGACGCGAATCGCTCGGCGCGTGCGAGAGCTATCGAGCTTTCTGGCCGAGCATACGGATGCCTTACGTGATCTAAAGCCGTCGCTCGCAGTCCGCGTCGGGTACCACGACTCCTGCCACATGCTGCGAGAGCTGCGAATCAAGGAGGCCCCGCGCGACGTCTTGCAGACAGTTGCTGGCCTGGAACTCGTCGAACTCGACTCCAGCGAGCGCTGCTGCGGCTTTGGTGGCACGTTTAGCGGACGCTACCCAGACGTATCGGTGGCGATGGCGGACACGAAAATCGACGACATGGTGGCGGCGAAGATCGACGTGCTCGTTTCGTCGGACCCGGGCTGCCTGATGCAGCTGGCGGGCAGGATGTCGCGTCAAGGGACTCCTGTGCGTGCTGTACATCTCGCAACCCTGATGGCTGAGGCCCTGGCGTGAGCACGACGCGAGAAGACGTCGGAGGCACGCCGCTGCCGCCCGGCTGGGCAAAGCCAGCGCATCAGCCCGACGCCTTCGAACTGACCACGACAACGTTTGAGGAGCGAGCCGCGAAGACGATGGCGCGCCCGTTCGCGCGTGGGGCGATCGCGAATGCGACCGACCATGCCGCTGCCCTCACAACTGCGCGCTTTGTCGGCACAGACCATGAGGCGCTGCGCGAGGAGGCGCGCAAGATTCGAGCACATGCGATTGCCAACTTGCCGGACTACCTCGATCAATGGATCGATCAGGCCGAGAGCAAGGGCACAATCGTGCACTACGCGTCCGACGAGTCCGAGGCGCGCCGGATCGTCGCGCAGATCTGCACAGATCAGCAGATCACCCGGGTCGTCAAGTCGAAGTCGATGGCCTCGGAAGAGGTGTCGCTCAACTCGGCGCTCGAAGCGGTTGGCGTTGACATCTACGAGACCGACCTTGGTGAGTTCGTCGTGCAGGCGATGGGCGACCGCCCGGGACATGTCATCGCACCGATTCTGCATCGCACCAAAGACGAAGTCCACGAGCTGTTTTCGGCCATGGCTGGGCACGAGTTGCCGAACGAGGCAGAGGCGCTGACGGCCTTTGCACGTGAAGGTCTGCGCCACGCGTTCCTGACGGCGGACGCGGGGATCAGTGGCGGCAATTTTCTGATCGCCGAGACCGGGGACGTGCTGCTCGTCACCAACGAAGGCAACGGTCGCCTGACCACGTCGCTGCCGTCCGTCCACATCGCTCTGGTGGGGATCGAGAAGGTGTTGCCACGACGGCGAGACCTCGCTGTGATGCTGCCGCTCTTGACGGGCCACGGCACGGGCCAGCAGATCACGACGTACGTTTCGGTCTCTGCCGGCCCTCGGCGGGAGGGCGAGCCCGATGGTCCCGAGCAAATGCACGTCGTGCTGCTCGACGCCGGGCGCAGCGCACTCCTCGGCGGCGAATTTGAAGAGGCGCTGCACTGCATCCGCTGTGGCGCCTGTCAGAACGTCTGTCCCGTCTATCGCCAGGTTGGAGGGCACGCCTACGGCTGGGTCTACGGCGGCCCAATTGGTGCCGTCTTGACGCCCCTATTCCGCGGGCAGGAAGAGGCGGGCGAGCTCGCGCAAGCCACCACGCTCTGCGGCGCCTGCGACGACGTCTGTCCTGTCAAAATCCCACTGCACGATCTTTTGCTCGGCCTGCGACGTCGTTCGGATGCCGATGGCCACGTGCCGCGGCGTGAGCAGCTCGCATTCGCGCTGTGGGGTCAGGTTTGGAGTCGGCCGCTGCTCTATCGTGCCAGCACGGCTGTGGCCCGCGGTTCCTTGCGGACGCTAGCCCGCGATGGCGTTGTGTCAGCTAAGTCTCCACTGCTTCGACGCTGGACCGCAGGGCGCGACCTCGTCGTTGGAAGGCGCGCACGATGACCGATCGGGCCTCCTTTCTGGCGGCTATCCGTAGCACGCCGCGTGGTCTCGATCCTGGCCTTCCTGATCGTCGAGACGCGCCCGACGCTCCGACTCAGCTGAGGGCGGGAGAGGATCGCGCCGATCGTCTACAGACGGAAGCCGAGCTCGCCAGCACGGTTGTCCATCGCGTGACAGCAAGCGACGTTGCTGCGACGGTCGCCAGCGTGCTCTTGGAGGCACGCGCTCAGCACATCGCATTGACGACCGACCTCGCTCCGTTTGTTGGCGACGTGCAGGCAGCGCTGGTGGCTGCCGGGTTGACGGTTGCGCATTACGACGAGGTGGCGCCGGATCGCGCTCAAGCGGGCGCGTTGGATGCCACCGTCACCGGGTGTATCGCCGCCGTTGCGGCGAGCGGATCGATCGTCACCTCGGCGGCAGGAGCCGGGCGTGCCGGGGCGTTGATCGCGCCGACCCACATCTGCGTGGTGCGCGACGAGCAGATCGTCGGGGGGCTACACGAATTGTTCGACGGAGACGCGCTCGCAGAGGCAGGCAGCCTCTTTGCGTTGCAGTCCGGCCCGAGTCGAAGTGCTGACATCGAGAAGGTGTTGATCCTCGGAGTGCATGGGCCTGGCAACGTCCACCTGATCATCGTCGCGCCCGACTAGATCACGCGACGGCTGGAACGAGCTAGGCGACGATGTCGACCGGCGTGCCGGGCGAGACCAGCGGTACGACCTTGCGAATATCTGGATCGGGAACGCGAATGCAGCCGTGGGACGGGTTCGTCCCCGCTGCGGCCCAGAGGACGCCGCGCGCGCCGTGGATCGCCACGCGGCCGGGTCCACCGGCGTACTCAAAGAGGACGTTCGAATGAGCGGTCAGATGAAGCGCCCACGGGCCGAGGGGACTCCACCAGACCTCACGAATCTTCTGATAGATCGCAAAGTGGCCCATAGGAGTCGGTGTCGCAGCTGCGCCGAGTGCTACGCCGAGCCTGAGCACTACGTGTCCGCGTCGAAACACCCGTAGCTCATGACGACGAAGGCTGATCTCGATGCGCATAGGGTTCTTCCGCAGAATCACGTTGGACTCTCGGATCCAGGCTGTGGCGTTGTTAGGTCTGCTGGGTAGGCGTACCTTGAGCCACGACTCACCCGTGGACAGCGTCTTGTGGTCGAGCACCAGCAGCTCGACGGGGTTGCCCGTGTCTCTAATCCAGGGCGCCAACGTGCCGCGGAGCTTTCCGCCCCCTGCTTTGGGATAGAGCCCAACCCGAGTAATCAGTCGCGCGACATACGACTCGCGCTTGGTAGGACGGAAATCAGGCGCAGGCTGCGTGGCGGCGACATCCGTCGTGGCTGCTGGGTCGCTGGCGGGGGATGCAGTCGTCTCCGTCTGTCCGCTGGCCGTGCCACCACCGAGAGCGGCGAGGACGAGACCAACCAGCACTCCCGTACGTAGTCCGGTCAGAAGACGAGTCACCCCCGCAGTATGCATCAGGATGCGTCCGTGATCGCTGGACGGCGAGCCAGAACCCTGCCACGATCCTCACATGACGGAACCACATCGATCGCTTTGGCTCGAACAGGCGTACACGGGTTCAACCGATGCACCGGTCTTGAGTGGTGGAGATCACGCCGACGTGGCGATCGTTGGTGGTGGCTACCTCGGGCTGTGGACGGCGATTCTGCTGAAGGAGCGTGAGCCGTCGCTCGATGTGGTGATCGTCGAGAAAGACATCTGTGGAGGTGGCGCCTCTGGTCGCAACGGAGGCTTCGTGCTCAGCTGGTGGCCGAAGCTGGCGACGCTGATCAAGCTCGCGGGCGAGCGCGAGGCCGTCGAGTTGGCGCAAGCCTCCGAGCAGGCGATTACGGAGATTGAAGAGGCCTGTGAGCGGTATCACATTGACGCGCAATTCAAGCGCGGCGGCTGGCTGTGGACCGCGGCGACTGAGGTTCAGAGGGGTGCGTGGAGTCCGGTGGTGGAGCTCTGCGACAGCCTTGGCGTCGCGCCCTTCACACAACTCTCGCCCGAGGAGATAGCGCGACGCACTGGCTCGCCCGTTCACCTGGAGGGAGTCTTGGAGGCGAGTGCTGCCACCGTTCACCCAGGCTATCTCGTTCGCGGTCTCGTGCGCGCGGCCCAACAGCTGGGAGTGCGGATCTACGAGCACAGTCCGATGATCGAGTTGGATCGCCGCCGACCGGCGGTCGTTCGCACGCCGAACGGCGCGTTGACGGCCGACGTGGTTGTGTTGGCAGTCAACGCGCATGCGGCCGGGATGCGCGAGCTACACCGGAAGATCGTGGCGATCTCGAGTGACATGGTTTCGACGCCACCGATTGTCGATCGCCTCGAGGAGGTCGGTTGGACGGGTGGCGAGTCGATCTCGGACTCGCAACTGCAGGTCCACTACTACCGCACGACCGAGGACGGAAGAATCGCCTTTGGCGAGGGTGGTTGGGGCATCGCTCTCGGCGCACGGATGGGCGCCAGCTTTGATCGCGATGCCAGTCGCGCAGCGGACGTGACGCTCGATTTTCGCCGGCTCTACCCGTCGCTTGCAGACGTGCCAATTACGCACGATTGGAGCGGCCCGATCGATCGCTCGCCGTCTGGTATTCCGCTGTTTGGCAACCTCGGTGGACGGCCACACATCCTCTACGGAGCTGGCTTCTCGGGCAACGGTGTTGGTCCGTCGCGACTCGGCGGGCGCATCCTCTCCGACCTCGTGCTGGGTGAGACCGATGGTTTTGCAGGCAGCGCGCTCGTCAATGGCAAGCCCGGCAGCTTCCCTCCCGATCCCATTCGCTACGTCGGCGCCCACGTGGTGCGCACCGGCGTGGCCTCAAAGGAGCGCGCCGAGGCAGTCGGCAAGCAGCCCAGCCGGCTTGCGAACGCGTTGGCGCGACTCGCGCCAGCCGGCATGATCCCCAAGAAGGACGCCGACGGCGACCACTAGCGTTTCGGTGGCACGTTCGTTGGCGGCAAGCCAACGCGACACCTGGTGTACGGACATGACAAGTGCGCACTTGTCATGTCCGTGGTTGTTCTAGTCGCCGACGGCAGCGACTGCGCTGGGTGTGAACTCGTTCGCCTTGGCGACCAGCGTTGCCTCCACTCGATTGTCATGGAACGTGGGGGCACCTCCCATATCCGCGTCGCGGACCGGAGTCGTGGCGTTGACGTTGCTGCCGCCGTTGTCCTTGGCCCAGTACGCCTTGTACGACCAGGCGACACCGTCACGGGCCTGCGGATGGATTGCCGCACGACAGCGGAACGCGCCGCGATCGTTCGCGACCTCGACCTCATCGCCCGCTTCGATGCCCCGTGCGGTTGCGTCGTTCTGGCTGAGAAATAGGGTTGGAGCGCCGGTCATGCGCAGATGTGCGGGCAGGTCGGCGAACGTCGAGTTGAGGAAGAAACGATGTGCGGGCGTGATCAGGATCAGCGGAAAGCGCTGGGCCAAGACTGGATCGGCACCCTCGAACGACGGCGTGTAGCCGGGAATAGGATCTAGGTTGACGTCGGCCAGCTCTGGCACGGTGATGTGCAGCTTGCCGTCGCGCGTGGGAAAACCGCCGTTGGCGTGCGGTGCGGTCCCGGCGAGGTCGTCGATGGCCGCGTAGCCCGTCTCGCAGAGAGACTCGAACGTGATCCCGCGCTCGCGGGCTCGATCGGTGTCAATAAACTGTCGGACCAAGGCTTCGTCGCTGTCGTGGAGGCGTGGGTGCGTCAACTCCAGAGCGGTGGCGAGGCGTCGGAAGATCTCATTGTTCGGGAGGCACTGCCCGACCGGTTCGATCGCCGGCAGATTAAGGGTCAGATAGTGGTGACCGTACGACGGGTGGATGTCGAGGTGCTCGGTCTGCATCGTGGCCGGCAGTACGACGTCCGCGAACAGCGCCGTGTCGGTAAGTCGGTGTTCCAGTACGGTCACGTGTAGATCGTCGCGGCGGAGGCCCTGCTGAACGCGTCTCTGATCGGGCACGGTCGCGGCTGGATTGGTGTTCCACACGACCATGGCATGCACCGCCGGAGTCAGGGCGCTATCCGTCAACGCCTCGGCAAGCCGCGACATGTTGAGCATGCGCGCCATCGGCAGTGGCAGTCCAGCCGGCTCCTCGAGACCGCTGGTCACGTCATCGAAGCGACCACTCGTCTCCGACACGACGCCGCCACCGACGTGGCGAAAGTCACCGGACACTGCGCCAAGCACGGTGATCGCACGAATAGCGGCACCGGCGCCGCCGTGGCGTTGAAGACCGAGACCCAGACGGATCGCCGTCGGGCGTGTCGTGATTATGCGCTCTGCAAGAGCTCGGATCTCGCTGGCGTGGAGACCGCAAATCTCGGCGGCCCGCTCGGCATTCCAGTCGGCGAGGCGCTCGCGCAACTCCGGCCAGCCGACCGCGCACTCTGCGAGCCACTCCTCGTCGCAGGCACCGGCGGCATGTAGCTCTCCCATCAGGCCCATGGCCAGTGCGGCGTCGGTTCCAGGGAGCAATTGCAGGTGTTGGTCGCAGCGTTCGGCTGTATCTGTCGGCAGCGGGTCGATCGCAACCACGTGAGCGCCGTTCTGTTGGGCAGCGTGAATGAAGTGCCATTGGTGCATGTTCGACGACAGCAGATTGGCGCCCCAGACGAGAATCAGTTTCGCATGGGCGAAGTCCTCTGGGTCGGTCCCGACGGGCCGGTGCATCGTTACGCGCAAGGCGGCGTAGGCGGCGGCGTCACAAATTGTCGTGTCGAGCCGAGTTGCGCCGAGATGCTTAAAGAGGCGCTGCCCGAGCGACCAGCCTTGGACAGCACCGAGTGTGCCGGCGTAGTAAAACGGCAGAACCGCCTCCGGACCGTAGCGGTCGATCGTCGTCCGGAGGGCTGTGGCGGTCAGGCCGATCGCCTCGTCCCAGTCGATTGCTTGGAACCGTCCCTCGCCCTTCTCACCAACACGTCGCAGAGGTGTCGTCAGTCGATCAGGCGCGTAGACGGCATCGAGATAGTTGTTGACCTTGCCACACAAGGAGCCGCGGGTGTACGGATGGTCCTTCCGGCCGCGCATCCGGATTGCCTTGCCATCCTCGACCTCGATCTGCCACGCGCACGTATCGGGACAGTCGAGTGGGCAGGCACCGTTGACGATGTGGCTCATAGCGCGAGTGTACGCGATCTAGCGTGTGAAAACGAGTAGAAATCAGCGATTGCGGTAGCGCTCAGCGGCAGCGATGAGATCCCGAAAGAGCGCCTGCTGCTCGGGTTCGTGCATCTTTTCCGGATGCCACTGCACGCCGATGACGGGCCACTCGGACGGGCCTTCGAGTGCCTCGATCACCACGCCAATCCGAGCCGTCGCGGTGAGTGTTCCGGCATCGACGACCGCTTGATGGTGGATCGAGTTGACGGGAAACGTTGTTGTCCCCATCACCTCGGCAATGCGGGACTGTGCTGCGAGTTCAATTGGGTGTCGCGACTCCATTAGGGCCTGTGGATTCTTCGGAATCAGGGGATGGCCGTGGTGTTCCTCAAGGTCTTGCAGCATCGTGCCTCCGCTGGCGACTGCGAGGGTCTGCATGCCCCGGCATATGCCGAGCACGGGCAATCTGCGTGCCGCGGCCTCGCGTGCGAGCGCGAGCTCCCAGAGATCGGCCCCAGCGTTGGGATCTTCGAGTGTGACTGCAGCGGACTCGCCGTAGTGCTGAGGGTCGAGGTCGCCGCCACCAGTCAACACGAGGCCATGGAGTAGATCAAGCACTCCCTCGGCATCGTCGCCATGCGGAATGATCAGCGGCTGGCCGCCGCCGGCCTCTACACAGTTCGTATAGGCGGGATCAAGCGTGTAGAGATCGGTCTGTGCGCCGAGGGGTGTGGCGAGCGAACGCCGATACGCCGTTAGGCCAATCACGGGGCGGGTCATGACGGCAGCCTACCGATCAGCCAAGCGGCCACGGGAGGTCGGGCATATGGGCCTGCCAGACCTCCGCGAGCGAGCCGTTGTCGATGATCCTCGCGAGGGCGCCATCGAGAGCATTGAGGAGGTCGATGTCTCCTCGACGAACAGCGATGCCCCACTGGTTGCGGGTTTCGATGGTGAAGGCCAGCCGTAGTTCAGGGTCCTCATCGAGCGGCACCATTACAACATCGTCATCCACAAACCCGTCGATCTCGCCCGAGCGAGTCGCAGTAATCATGTCGCCAAAGACATCGCTCGTCGCGCCATCAAAGGCAACCGGAATCACTCCCGGAAACGTCTCGGTCAGAGTCATGTTGGTACTCGCGGCGATTGCACCGATGCGGAGGCCGGCGCATTCCAGTGGATTAGAGACGGTGCGCTCACGACGGGTGACAAGCGATTCGTTAAAGACCGCGTACGGCCGCGTAAAGTCGGCCATCTGCTGGCGGGCCGGTGTAATGCCTTGCCCGCACCAAATCGCATCGACGCGCCCTTCGTGCAGCGCGGGATAGAAGTCGCTCCATTCGAGTGGCACCCAATCGATCAGCAGACCCAACTGAGCGGCGACGAGCGCGGCTGCCATCGGCTCGTATCCAGGACGGGTGCCGTCGTCTTGGATCAGTTCGAAGAGCGGTGGTGCCTGGAGATCTCCACAGCCAAGCGTTAAGACGCCAGAGTCGATCAAATGAAGCTCGCTCATGGAATCCAGTTCCGATACATCTCGTCTTCCCAGTCTGTCACAGCACCACAGTAGCGAGCCCATTCGTCGCGTTTGAACTCGGTATAGAGCGCAGTCAGGTCGTCGCCGAGTGCCTCGCGCACGAACATGGAACTGCCGAAGCTCGCGATGGCGTCGCCAAGGGTGAGGGGGAGGGGAGAGAAGCGATCCGGACCCGGGACCCCGGGCTCTGGCGCCGGGCCGGGGTCGATCGACCGCTGGAGCCCATCCTCAATCGCGGCGACGATCAGGGCATGTGAGAGGTACGGATTGACGATCGAGTCCGGTAGTTTCATTTCGAGGCGACCATTGGCGCTGATGCGGACGCTGCGGCTGCGGTCGTCGAGTCCCCAGTCGACCCGGGACGGAGCGAACTGGCCCGCATCCCAGAAGCGCTTGTACGAATTGACCGTGCTCCCGAAGACCGCCATCGATTCGGCGGCGTGTTCGAGCAGTCCGCCAAGTGCAGCGCGCGCAGTCTCTGACAGATGAAGCTCTCGTCGCCCCGCATCTTCGAAGGCGTTGACGCCATCCTTCCAGAGCGAGAGGTTGTGGTGGCAACCATTGCCCATGATGCCGACCGCGGGTTTGGGCATAAACGTCACCTCGATACCGAGTTCGCGCGCCACCTGCACAGCGATCTGTCGGTACGTGATGAGGCGATCCGACGTGCGATCGGCGCGGTCGTACATGAAGTTCAACTCAATCTGCCCGGCATCTTCGTAGTCGCCCTCGATCATGTCGAGACCCATCGCTTGGGCGTAGCGAATCACGCGTTGATAGATCTCGCGGGTCTGTTCGAGCGTGCCAGCGTGATATGCGGGACTGACGCCCGGTCGTACGGTTGGGTTGTAACCATCGCCTGTCCAGGTGACCTCGGGTTCGCAGCCGCTGCGAAGCTCGTAGCCCGTGCGTGCTTCGAAGGCAGCCAGACGGCGCTGGAGATTGCCGCGGACGTCGGTGCTGAGTGGTGCTCCTGGGTCGCGGTGGCTGTCGTCGCGACGATAGAGGCGACAGAGAAAGCGGCTGACGCTGGGTTCCCAGGGAAGGGCTTGAAAGGTCTCCGGGTCGGGCATCACGACGAACTCTTCGGCAGCGATGCCGCCACCGAAGAGCGTGCCATCACGGTCGGCGGCAACATCGGCGACCGCCGATCCGTGGAACTGGACTCCACGCTCGAGGCTGCGTCGGAGGTGCGTAGCGGGAACGACCTTTGCCAGCACGCGTCCATTGATCGAGACGAATTGGCAATAGATAAACTCGACGCCGCTGTCCTTGACCTGTCGCACGAGATCGTCGGCCGCTGCTGCATTCTGCTCGCGGTGTTCGGTCAGGTTCTCGATCATCACGACGCTCCGGGCTTGTCGAACAGGATCGGCAGTCGGATCGGGCCCGTATTGCCAGAATCTGGCAGAAAATCGGGGTCGCCGTCGTGACGTAAGTTGGGCAGGCGTTGGGCCAACAGTGCGAGCGCCTCCGTCATATCGCCGCGCGCAATGAAGTGCCCGAGGCAGTAATGACGCCCACCACCAAAGCCGAAGTGCTTGGGGCGATCCTCGATACTCATGTCGAACGCTGGGTTCGCGTATTTGTCGGGATCAGTACCGCTCGACTCGGTAAAGAGGTGCAGCGTCGTGCCCTGTGGAACGGAAATACCGTCTAATTCAAAGTCTTCGGCCGCCTCACGAGTGATCCACGTCGTCGTCGGACGCATGCGCATGATCTCCTCGACCGCATTTGGCGCCAACTCAGGTCGCTCGCGCAGCAGTTCCCATTGCTCTGGTTGGTGGCAAAAGATGTCCATCCCGAGGCCGAGTTGGTTACGTGTCGTGTCGATGCCACCGAAGACAAGCAGAGCGATGTTTTCGCGTAACTCCTGGTCGGTCAAGGAGTCGCTATCGACGTTGGCATCGACCAGGCTCTGGAGAAAGTCGTCCTTCGGGTGATGCTGACGCTCCTCGATCATCGTGTCCGCGTAGGCGAGCATGTTGGCGAGGCCTGCCTCCATCTCGATCTGCCGCCCTGAACCAACGATCGAAAGACCCAGGCCGATCTGTTCGGACCAGCCGGCGAGCGTTTCCCACTGGTCCTCGGGAATGCCGAGCAGCTTACAGACGACCCGCGTGGCGTACGGCTCGGAGAACTGGTGCATGAACTCGCACCGTCCGTCATCGACAAAGGCATCAATCAGTTCGTTGGCGAGCGCCTGAAACTCGGGTATCAGATTTGCCACGTGCTTCGACGCAAATGCCGGGTTGACGAGCTTGCGGAGGCGAACGTGGTCGTGCCCCTCACGGTTGAGGACGATGTTTGACCACCAGTGAGCCCAGGGGCCCGTGATGTTGTTGTGGCGAGACCAGGCAGCACTGCCTTGGATTAGGCGCTTGTCGTTGACGAGCACGTTGACCTCCGCATAGCGCAGTACTGCGAGCCCGTAGGGGGTGCGCGCATAAGGGCCGGCAGTACGGGCGTCGCGGACTGCGTCCGAGCGAATTGAGAAGGCCGGATCGTTGATGTCGAGGAAGGGCAGCTCGAGCACGCGAACTTCGACGGCCTGGTCGACACGATCAGGGGCGGATGCCGAGTCTTGTGCTGTGTTGGGGTCACTCATCAACTCTGGCGAGCAGCGTACTTGATGCGAGAGATGCGACGGCGGAACTGACGTGGTCACGTACCCTGCAGGCGTGGAGTTTCGCTGCGCACTGATCGGCCTCGCCGGTCGCCCCAATGTTGGCAAGAGTACGCTGGTCAACGCGATCGTTGGCCAACACGTCACGATCACGTCGAATCGACCGCAGACGACGCGGCGCCGGATTGCCGGGATTGCCCATGGTGATGGCTGGCAGCTCGTGCTCGCAGACCTTCCAGGAATTCAGATTCCGCGTGACGGTCTGACACAGCGGATGGCCAGCAGCGTGCGAGAAACGCTCTCCGATGTCGATCTCGTGTTGCTCGTCATCGACGGCACAGAGTCGATCGGTGGTGGCGATCGTGCGAGTGCTGAGGCCGCCTTCGCCGCGGGCGTGCCGGTGATCATCGTGGTCAATAAGACCGATGGCATGTCGCCCGAACGGATTGGGCGGGCCATCGGCGCCGCCGCCGAATTGGGTGACTTCACAGAACTGCATCCGATCTCAGCCATCAACGGCGACGGCGTGCAGGCGCTCGTTGACGATCTCGTCCGCCTAGCGCCGGAAGGGCCGGCCCTGTTTCCGGATGACGCCAAGTCGTCGGATCCTGTGCGTCTTCAGATCGCCGAACTGATTCGTGAGCAGGCCCTGCGCCGGTTACGCGATGAGGTGCCACACGCGTTGACCGTGGTCGTCGAAGAGTACGAGGCACCGACGAAGAAGCGGGCAGCCCGCATCGAGGCGACGATCTACGTGGATTCCAAGTCACAGCAAGGCATCGTGATTGGTGCCGGCGGTTCGATGATTCGTGCTATCGGCACCTCGGCACGTCCAAACATCGAACGCATCATCGGTGCCAAGGTGATGCTCGATCTACGCGTGCGATCGCAGAGCGGCTGGCGCGACGATCCTGCGCTGCTCGACCGACTTGGCCCGTAGAGCTACTGTTGGAGGTTGGTGCCAGCGAACGCGCCAGGCGTGTACGTGCAGGTGGCGTTCCAAAGCAACCAGCCGCCAGCGCCTGTGCGGTCGGCCGCGTCAATCTGCTCCTGCACCTGTGGGAGGCCATAGGCGATGCCGCCGAGTGTGAAGTCTTGGAGCCATGGGCGGATTTGAACCGTGCCGCCATTCGTCCGGCGACGCCAGTCGGAGAGCGCTGCGGCCACCGTTGGCCCAGGCGTGTCGCCGGGCTTGCTGATGCCAAATTGGCCATCTGTGAAGTGCGACGGATAGACCATGGGGTAGACGGCGTCGAGGGTGTTTCGCAGCTGGCCGGGCTTCTGGCCAATGCCGAGATCGCCGGTCGCGGCGAGCCCAAACATGGCGGCGGAGACGTGTACGCCGAGCGGCTTGAGGGATGCGGCGGCCTTCTTCAAAAACGAGGTGATGGTGTTGTCGCGATTACGGCCTGGATCGTGAAACACCATGTCGGCTGCATCTCCGTCGGTGGGATAGCGCACGTAGTCGAACATGATTTCGTCGAAGCCCAGCTCGGCCGCATACGTTGCCAACTGGATCGGGTATTCCCATGAGGCCTCATTGGTGGGATCGGACCAAGTGATGCCAAGATCGTTCTTCCAGAGGCCACCACCACGATTGTGAACGGCGGTGGACGGAAAGGAGGCCGGAGCGTAGCCGTCTTGGAACGTAACGATGCGGCCGATCACGTAGAGACCCGCCTCATGGGCCCGCCGAAGCACCTTGACCGGATCGTAGATATTCATGTGTGCACCGGACTTCTTGGCCGTCGGGATGGGTGTGCTGAAGGCAACCTCACCGCGCTCATCCTTGATGTCGATCTGAATCGCATTCATGCCGAGCTTCGGGTCGGTGAGCGCCATAATCGGATCAAAGATGGTTGGCGTGGCGACGGCATAACTGGTGACGTGGACCCCGCGAACGTGGTTCGGCATGGCAATACGCCCACCAACGGACCGCTCGGCCGCCGACTGTGCCGGCAAGGCCTCGGTCACGGGGGGAGGCTGCTTGGGTGTCTCGCCGCTGCGACTCCACGTGAAGGCGAACGCTGCGATTGCGACGGGCAGCAACAGCACCGCGATCAACATCATGCGTCGCTTGCGCTGAATGGCTCGCGCGCTCGCGCGCTGTTTGGCTCTGCGCGAGTTGCGCATCGCCTCTTGGTGCGCGTCGTAACGCTTCTGGTCGCGGAAGTCATTCATTACGTGGACAACGCATGGTAGACGAGTTTCGAGTGTGATGAAGCGACCGGGGTCACGATTGGCGGGTACGCTCTATGGGTGGCACGACGAACCGGTGATGTGGCTAAATCGATCGAGCTGATGCTACTGCGGCCGCGTTTAACGGCGGGACAGTGCGTGACCTTCTGCGAAGCGGCAATGCAGGCGCACGTGGCAGCTGTCTGCGTGCCACCGACGCATGTCGCACGGGCCAGTGCGGAGCTCCTCGGCTCTGACGTCAAACTCGTTGCGCTGATCTCGCATCCATTTGGGACTGATCGGCCCTCAATCAAGGCTCTTGCGGGACGGAGGGCACTTGAGGATGGTGCGCACGAACTCGAAATCGTTGTCGATCTCGCGGCGTTTTCATCGGGCGATCCGAATCACGTCCGCGATGAGCTCGCTCGATGTATTGCCGAGGCCCGCGAAGTTCGAGCCGAAGTGCTGGTCCGGGCCGTGGTTGAGACCGGGGTGTATGACGATCGGACGTTGCGTCTTCTCGTGCGGGCGGTCGTGGCAGCTGAAGCCGACATGATCGTGACATCTTCGGGGCTCGTACCGGAACCCGATGGTGCCTTGGATATCGAGCTGCTACGAGAAGAAGTCGGTGCTGGAATCGGTGTCAAAGCCGTCCGTGCCGTGCGGGGCATGGATGAGGTGGCAGAGCTGATTGCGGCAGGCGCGACGCGCGTTGGTGTCTCGAACCTGGATGTCTTCGCCGAGCCTCGGCGTTAGAAAGACAGCGCTGCGGCTAGACCGCGCACGCCGGTATCGTTCGAGACTCGAATTCGGCTCAACTGCAGTGGATCAGCGGAGGAATGCACGTCGCCTGACTTTGTCGTGGTAGCCAGCACGTAGCCCGCTTGCTTGACCAGCTCGACGGCTGCTGCGTTGACCGAACCCGCGGGATAACAGAACCATTGGACTGGATGGGCGAGGTGCTTCTCGAGCACAAGGCGGGAGGCACGGAGGGTCTTTAGGGCGGCTTTGGGCGTCATGTGTGGAATCTCTGTATGCGCGACCGTGTGAGAGCCGATATCCCAACCGCGCCGCTCAAGCGTTCGCAGTTGCGACCACGTCAGCCAGGTGGGTGCGGTCTTCTTGAGATTCGCAATTCGATCGGTAATGACATAGGCCGTGCCGACCATGCCGACGCGGGTCATGATTGGCGCCGCAATCGTTGCGATACCGCGGTAGCCGTCATCGAAGGTAATCATGACTGGCTTGTCGGGCAGCGGCTTGCCTTCTTGGAGCGCGCTATACAGCTGCATCTGGGTGATCGAGGTGTAGCCGTTGTCCTTCAGCCATTGCATCTCGAGGGTAAACTCGCCGGGATCAACGGTGAGGTCCACGGTCACTGCCGGCTCGTCTCCGGTGAGTACCGCGATGCGGTGGTACATCAGGATCGGGACACGCACCGTGCGTGTTGGCAAGGGGTCGGGTAGCGTCAGCATCGGCTGGTCTTTGACCGGCTCAGCAACTGTCGTAGCGTCGACCTGTGTCGTCGCAGTTGCGGATGCTGCTGAGGAGCGTGTGGTCCCGTGAAGGGACGAGGACGCGGCGACGACGGCAACGACAATTGCCGTGAGGACGATCAGAGCAGGACGGACGCGCATCGAGCAGCAACTCTACCTGCTCTGGCTTCAGCCCTATAGTGCCGATGTGGAGAACTCTGGTCCCACCGAGTGGCAGACACGGGGTGTGCGCGTGCTGCACGACGATGTGATTCGCATTGAGGAGCACGACGTGCGGACGCCTGATGGGCACGAGCTAGCCTTTCCTCTGATTCTTTCGCCAGGCTTTGCGAAGGTCGTGCCGCTGCTTCCCAATGGCGATGTTGTTCTGGTGCGCCAGTACCGCTACGCGATCGGAATGGTGACTCTGGAGGTTCCGGCCGGTGCGTTGAACCCAGGCGAGGATCCGCTGGAGTGCGCCCGTCGTGAGCTCGGAGAAGAGACCCTGCTGATGTCGGACGCATTTGAAACGCTCGGCGAGTTCTGCACGAGTCCGGGGCGCATGAATGAGCGCGGCTACATCTTTCTGGCGAGACACTGCCTCCCGGATCCTTCGGCGCAGCGAGACGAGCCGACGGAGCCCGTAGCGATGCCACTGGAGGATGCGGTCGGTCTGATTGGGACTGAGATCCTGGCGGCGCCGAGTTCGTTGGCGCTGCTGCTGACTCAGCGTCGACTCGCCGGACTCGATCGATAACACTTCTAGCATGACCGCCATCTCGCCATCCGGACCAAATGCAGCGGGCGTCCGCTGGGACCTCTCGCTGATCTGCTCCGACGTTGCCGCTGCTCAGCAGTTGTTGAACGAGACGATTGCCGCAGCGGAGGCCTTCGATGCCACGTATCGCGGCACCGTCGCTACGCTCGACGCGATTGGTCTTGCTGCTGCCTTGGCCGAGTTGGCCGAGATCAGCAACGCACTGCATCGGGTTGGGTCGTACATCGGTCTGCGTCGCAGCGTCGATGTCAATGACGATGAGGCGCGCGATTTTGAGACGGTCGTCGACCAAGGCATGGTGCGCGCGGGCAATGCGTTGCGCTTCTTCGATCTTGAGTGGATTGCCGTGGACGACCGCGTTGCTCAGCCGCTGATCAACGCGCCAGAGCTGGCAGCCAATCGCCATCACTTGTCGTCGGAGCGTCGCTTCCGCCCGCACGTGTTGCCGGATGATCAGGAGCGCATGCTGTCCGAGCGCGAGCCAGTTGTGTCCGCCTGGCAGAACCTCTTCGCGCAAACGGTTTCGAACATCCGTGCACCGTTCGACGACGGGACCGGTGAGACGGAGAAGACCGTGGACGAGTTGCTGTCGTATGTCCACACCACCAATCGCCCAGTCCGGTTGGCCGCGCTCGAGACGTTGTACGTGGCGCTCGAGCCGCATGGCGATGTACTTTCGACCTGCTACGACAGCATCGTTGCCGATCGCCTCACGATGGATCGACTCCGCGGCTACGACTCGCCGATCGCTCCGCGGCACCTCTCGAACGAGCTCGAGCCGGCCTGGGTCGACGCGATGATGGAGGCAATCGAGTCGCGCTATGGCATGGCGCAGCGCTGGTTTACGAAGAAGGCCGAACTGATGGGGCTCGAGAAGCTGCACCTTGCCGACCAGTACGCGCCGCTTGGTGAGGGGCGCGCGATGCCGTACGTCGAGGCCTGCGGGATTGTGGAGGACGCCTTCGGGCGCTTCTCGCCCGAGATCCTGCGTGTCTCCAAGAGCGTCTTTGATGAGCAGCGGGTCGATGCTGAGCCGCGCCAGGGCAAGCGTGGGGGAGCCTTCTGCGCGAGCGTGGCCCAGGACGCCCAGCCATTCATCATGCTCAATCACACCGACACGCTGCGCGATCTGATGACCGTCGCGCACGAGCTCGGCCACGGCATGCACTTTGCACTTTCGAGCGAACGTCAGACGGCGCTGTCGATGCACGCTCCGCTGGCGCTGTGTGAGGTGCCAAGCACCTTCGCCGAATTGCTCGTGTTCGACCGCATGCTGGCCGAAGAGCCCGATGCGGCAACCCGAATGGCACTAATTCGTCAGGAACTCGAGTCCGGGTTTGCGACGGTGTTCCGCCAGACGATGATGGTGCGCTACGAGCAGGACGCCTACGGCGCTCGCAGCGAGGGACAGGCACTCACCAAGGATCGCCTCGGCGAGTTCTGGATCGCGCGTAACCAGGCCTACTACGGAGATTCGATGGAGTTACCAGAGGGCTACCGTCGTGGTTGGTCCTACATCCCGCACTTCATCAACACGCGCTTCTACACGTACGCCTACGCCTTTGCGCACATCGCGAGTCTCACGCTCTACGCGCTCTATCGCGAGGACGGCGACGCCTTCGTCGGTCCGTACCTCGACTTCTTGGCAACGGGTGGCAGCAAGTCGCCAGGCGAGCAGCTTGGCGCGTTCGGGATCGATCTTGCCGATGCAGCGACGTGGGGCAAGGGTCTCGACGAGATGGAGCGCATGCTCGAGCTTGCGCTCGAGGGCTGAGCGATGCCCGTGCTCGCCTGGCTTGACGCGGTTCCTGGCGAGGCCGCGTTTTACGCAGATGATCTGATGGCGATCCGCGCGGGGGCCAAGCACGACGGCTTCGCGTACCTTGGCGAGCCGATCACGCCCGGCCATAGCGCAGTCCGTAGTCCGTCGCGGGCCATGTTGCTACGCGTCGAAACCGCGGCAGGAGCGGTGGGTTGGGGCGACGCCGTCTCGGTGCAGTACGCGGGTGTTGGTGGACGCGATGCCCCTGTCGATCCTGCGGTGCTCGGTGTTGAGGTCGATTTTGCGGCGCTGGCTCTACAGCGCGCGGGAGAGTTCGACTTTGCCGCAGGTTGTCAGCTGATCGAGGATCTGCGGTTTGACGGTCGCCCGCTCCATACCGCCGTGCGCTATGGCATCAGTCAGGCGCTCCTTAACGCCACCGCTGCCGAAGCGGGGAGCAGTCCGTTGCGGATCCTCGCGGAGATTACCGGTCTCATCGAGCCGGAGCTGTTGCCGGTCTATGCCCAGTCCGGCGACGAGCGCGAACTAAACGCGGACCGGATGATCCTGCGGGCAGTCGACGTGCTGCCGCATGGGCTCTTTAACTCGCTGGATTCGTTTGGGCACGATGGACAGCGCTTTCTCGATTACGTGGCGTGGTTGCGTCGACGCGTCGACGAGTTGGGCCCATCCGACTATCGCCCATCCCTGCACCTCGACGTCTACGGCATGCTGGGTCAGGTCGTCTCGCTCGACGTCGACCGCATGGCGACGTTCCTCGCGGCCGCGGAGGCAGCGGCCGGAGGTCTCGACCTCGCGGTCGAGTCGCCGTGTTATGGCGCCAACGTGGCTGAGACGGTCGAACTGCTCGCGCACCTGCGTTCCACGCTGCGCGAGCGCGGTGTCTCTGTCGCGCTGGTTGCGGACGAGTTCTGCAATACCGATGCCGACGTGGCGCAGTTTGTCGCCGCCGAGGCCGTCGACCTGATTCAAATCAAAATGCCCGACCTTGGCTGTCTAACGGAGGCGATCGCTGCAGCCCGGGTCTGTCGCGACGCTGGCCTAGGGGTCTTCATTGGTGGCTCCTGCGCCGAGACTGAGGTCAGCGCAATCGCCAGCGCACACGTGGCACTCGCGGTTGAGGCCGATCAGGTGCTTGCCAAGCCGGGCATGGGTGTCGATGAAGGCGTGACGATCGTACGTAACGCGATGCGGCGTGCCCTGGTCGACTGGGAACGTACGACCTAACTGAAGTACGTCGACACGATGTGCCCGACGGCAAAACCGATGCCGGCCGAGATCCCACCGATTACCACGACCTTCGCGCCCGACTGCACGATCGCGAGTCGCGCAACCTTGCCCTTGGCGATGCCGAGCGCAAACAACGCAATCAGCGTGCTGATCAGGCTGACCACGAGCGCGGTGTTGAGGTCGAAGACGAAATACGGCCAGAGTGGAATGAATGCCGCACCGAGATAGGTGCCACCGACGACGAAGGCGTCGCCGAGGGCGTCGCCGCCCGCGTCCGGCGATAGCGCGAGCTCTTTCTGGATCTTCGTCCTCAGAAAGACGTTCTCGTTTGCAGCCAAGCCTTGGGCAACCTGCTCCGCGTCAGCGCGGGGTAGACCCTCGTGCTCGAGAATGATCGCCAGTTCGGCGACCTCGCGTTCGAAGTGCTCGACGATCTCTTCGCCCTCGTCGCGAATCTCGGCCTGATACAGGCCTTCCTCGGCCTCGCTTGCGAGATACGAGCCACTGCCCATCGCGACCGCGCCTGCGAAGGCCTCGGCGAGCCCGGCAATAATGATCAACGACTGCGATGGACTCGCGGCGGCCATGCCGGTCACGACACCGAGCGGCACGAGCAGGCCATCCTGTGCGCCGAGCACAACCTCGCGTATGCGCGACAGCTTTCCGATCCGCGCAGCCTCGCCGAGCGAGTGCTCCCGAATATGGATCTCCGCCTCGGCACGCGCCTCAGCGGTAATGTCGGGAATCGCTGTCATCGCGGGGATGGTATCGCGTGATGCGCTATCGGACGAAAGCCAGTAGGCCCTGGACCCCAGTAATCAACGCGAGTACCAAGAGGAGCCAGAGCACGCGTACGCGAAAGTGATCGGTATTCGAACCGTGGAACGCGCGGTGCCCCAGCCAAGAGCCAATCGCCAGTACCGGTAGGCAGACGAAGACGGTGGTCAGCACGCTGCGGTCGACGAGACCACCGATTGCGAACGACGCCACCGCAATCACGTCAAGGACAAGAAAGCAGGCCATCATCGAGGCGCGCGAGACACCTGCGGCTCGGTCGCCGCTCATGAAGAATAGGACTATCGGCGGTCCGCTGATACCAAAGGCTCCATTGAGGAGACCGGCTGCCGCTCCGGTCGCGACCGTGCTTGGGGCGCTTGGCCTGCTGCGAGGATTGGCGGCAAAAAGCAGGAGTAACGCAGCTGTGGAGATCGCCAACGCGATCCCAATTCGTGCAACATCGGTCGGTACGTGGATCAGAAAGAGTGCGCCGACGGGTGTCAGTACGATCGCTCCAGCGAGCAGCATCAGTACTGGACGCCAGCTGATCTCGCGCCAAACGTGTGGCAGGAGGAGCAGACCAACGACGATCTCCAACACGAGTACTGTCGGGATCGCGACGTTGGGGGCGCTAATGATCGACAGCCCGGCGACGCCGATCAAGGCAAAGCCAAAGCCACTGTAGCCCCGGACGCTCGCGGCGATCAGGATGATCACCATCGCGAGAATCGTGGTGAGGATCATCGTCACTCCAAGACTCTAGGCCACCGCACTCAGGCGACCTCGAGGAGCGACCGAACTGAGGCCGGCCCCGCTAGCGGGACTGTTGTTCGGCCCATGCCCGCAGGGCAGTCATCGCCGGCTCGAGCGCTCGACCTGATGCAGTCAGCGCATAGCTCACGCGCACGGGCGGTCCCGGGTCGACGGTGCGGCCAACAATGCTCCCGTCTTCAAGTTCGCGAAGCCGTTCGGACAGCATGCGCTCAGAGATGCCGTCGATCGTGTGTGCCAACTCGCTGAAGCGCGCCTCGCGTTGCAAGAGAAGTGCGATGATCTGCCCATTCCAGCGTTTACCGATCAGACCAAACACTTCGGAGATCCGAGGGCAGAGGGCGAGATCGGTTTGGGGGCAGTTGGTGTTATCCACTACGGAATACTTTTCGTAAGTAACGCGTTTATAGTACGTGAAACCCCAAACAGGAGCAACCTCATTATGTCTGACAGCACCACGCTCGTCCCCGCCGGCACCTGGAACGCCGACGCATCGCACTCCAGCGTCAACTTCTCCGTCCGCCACCTCGGCATCGCCAAGTTGCGCGGCAAGTTCGGTGAGTTCTCCGGCTCGCTGATCTCCGATGGCAGCTCGACCACGGGTGCAGGCACGATCGCCGTCGCTAGCATCAGCACGGGTGACGAAGGTCGCGACCAGCACCTTAATGGCGAAGACTTCTTCAACGCCGCTGTGCACTCGTCGATCGAGTACACGATCGCTGCGGTTGAGGCGCACGGCGACATGTTTCACGTCACCGGCGAGATCTCGATCAATGGCATCACGAAGCCGCTCGTGCTCGAGGCCGCTCATGGTGGCACCGGTGTCGATCCCTGGGGCAACGAGCGCGTCGGTGTCGATCTGCGTGGCCACATCAGCCGCAAGGACTTCGGCATGACGTTCGATGCCGACAACGCTCTGGTCAGCGACAAGGTCGCGATCGAGCTCGACTTCTCGCTCGTCAAGGCTGCGTAGAAACGATGGCTGTTGATTCCACTCTGCCTGGCGCCTTGCCAACAGACACGGTGCTCGGCAGGGTGGAGTTGGCCGTTGCCTATCTCGAGCGTTCGCTCAACTTTTGGACTGCTGCGATCGGATTGCAGGTGCTCGCGGAGCGTCCAGACGGGGCCGATCTTGGCGTTGACGGACGCGTTTTGATCAGTCTCGTTTTGGAACCGGGCGTCGAGCCCGCGCCAAATCGCACGGGACTCTTCCACGTCGCACTATTGCTTCCTCAGCGAAGTGACCTCGCCGCGTGGCTCAAGACCGCACTGCGTGCACGGGTCTCCATCGACGGCAGCTCGGACCACTTCGTCAGCGAAGCGATCTATCTGACCGACCCTGATGGTCACGGTATTGAGATGTACTGGGATCGCCCACGCTCCGAGTGGGACGGCAAGGTCGAGGAGATGACGACCGACCCGCTCGATGTGGCAGGCCTGATTGCTGAGGCGCCACCAGCGTCCGCAGGTCCCTATCTCGGCCTGCCAGCGGGTACGACGATTGGACACGTCCATCTGCGTGTCGCTGCCATCCCAGCCACGATCGCCTTCTATCGCGACGTGATCGGCTTCGACCTCGTCACGACCTATGGGCCACAGGCCGCCTTCTTTGCCGTTGGCGGGTATCACCATCAGGTCGGCGCCAACACCTGGCGCAGCGAGGGCGGGGTAGGGCCCAGCTCTGACGAGGCAGGCCTGCGCCTTTATTCGCTTGTGCTACCAACCGAGCCCGACCGGGCCGCTGTCGCCAGTCGCGTGCGCGACGCGGGTGGCATTCCCGTGGATCATGGTGATGGTTGGTTGGTGCGCGACCCCAGTGGGATCGCGCTCCTGCTCACCGTTCTGGACAGCTAGTACCGGAGGCGGGACTTGAACCCGCACATTGTTACCAACGCCGGATTTTGAATCCGGTGCGTCTACCAATTCCGCCACTCCGGCAGGGAACGCAAGCGAGAATAGCGCGTATGTCCGCACCCCCTGCTACCTTTGGGCGTGTGGTCGGCAACGGTGCCCACCACGACGCGACGCTGCGTTCCCCGTCGCGGCGTGCCCGGTGGGGCTACGCCGCTAGACCCGGAGGGATTCAGACATGACGAAGAAAGAACTACTCGCCAAGTGCAAGGCACACAACGTCCGCTTCGTGCGGCTGCAGTTCACCGAGCTGCACGGGCACCTCAAAAACGTTTCGATTCCTGTCGAGGAACTCAGCAAGGCACTCGACAACGAGATGATGTTCGACGGCTCGTCGATCCGTGGTTACAAGCGCATCGAGCAGTCCGACATGTACTTCAGACCCGACATCAGCACGTTCTCGATCCTGCCGTGGCTCGGTCGCGACACGGGCAATGTGGCGCGCATCATCTGCGACGTGCTCGAGCCCGACGGTTCGCCGTTCGCTGGGGATCCGCGCGGCGCACTCAAAAACCAGATTGCTGAGGCCAAGAAGATGGGCTTCACAATGAATGTTGGTCCCGAGGCCGAGTTCTTCATCTTCAACCGTGCCGCTGATGGCACGCCAACTGTCGATCCCCACGACAAGGCAGGCTATTTCGACGTCGGTCCGATGGACAAGGGCGAGAATGTTCGGCGCGCAATCGAAGACACGCTCGTGCAATTGGGCTTCCATATCGAGGTCTCGCACCACGAGGTCGCGATCGGTCAACACGAGATTGGTTTTCGTCACGCTGATGCATTGACGTGCGCCGACAATCTGACCACGTTCCGTTATGTCGTGCGCACCGTCGCGGCGCAAAACGGGATGCACGCAACCTTCATGCCGAAGCCAATCTTCGGCGAGAACGGCTCGGGCATGCACTGCAACATGTCGCTATCGAAGGCGGGCAAGAACGCCTTCTACGATCCGAAGGGTCAGGAGCAGTTGTCCGACACCGCGTTGGCCTACATTGCTGGCCTGCTGACGCATCTACCGGGGATCACCGCGCTCGCCAACCCAACGGTCAACTCCTACAAGCGGCTGGTACCTGGGTTTGAGGCTCCGGTCTACATCGCTTGGTCGCCAGGCAACCGCTCGGCTGCGATTCGCATCCCAGCCAAGCGCGGCAACTCTACGCGGGCCGAGTTGCGCACGCCCGATCCGACCGCCAACCCGTACTTGGCCTTCACGGTCATGCTCGCGGCTGGCCTCGACGGCATCAAGAGGGGCTTGAAGCCACCGGCACCGGTCAATCAGAACATCTATCACCTGTCTGAAGAAGAGTCGGCGAAGCTCAAAATCACCGGGCTTCCTCATAACCTGTCGCTGGCGATCGATGCCTTCGCAGCAGACAAGGTGCTGACAGCCGCCCTCGGTACGCACATCACCGAGGCCTTCATCGCAGAGAAGCGCGCCGAATGGAAGAACTACCAGTCTCAGGTGCACGGCTGGGAGATCGACCAGTACATGGAGACGTTCTAGCGCGTTCCCAGGGTCAGACCCTTTTGTGCGTGCGGAGCACGCGACACAAAGGGTCTGACCCCGTCTTTCCGGTGGGGTCGAGGAGCGTGATGATCTTGAGGAGTCGCTTGGCTTACAGCGCGGAACCACGAAGTACAAACGGTCTTGAGATCCCTCTGCGTCGAACTTGATCAACCGGAAGAAGGGGTCAGACGCGTTTGACGCATGCTGCGCTTGCATCAAACACGTCTGACCCTGGTTTTGCTTCGTTGTTGCGCTGTGTTGATCAACCGGAAGAACGAGCTTCCTAATGGGGTCAGACCCTTTTAGGAAGTTAGAGACCATTGGGTTGCTCGGTTAGACGGTCTAACTTCCTAAAAGGGTCTGACCCCATTAGGAAGCTCAACCCTGGTTACGCCGCATGCCCGCCTTGGTGATACTTTTCTCCGTGACCCAATTGGTGGCTGCTGCACATTCTCGTGTGGGGCTGCGATTGTGGCGACTGAACCGAAGGAGGCCACATGGGCCTAACAAGTGAACAGAAACTCGAGATCATCGGCGTACACGGCCGGGTTCCCAACGACACCGGCTCGACCGAGGTCCAGGTAGCCATGCTGACGCAGCGCATCAACGAGCTAACCGAACACCTTCGGATTCATAAGCACGACCATCACTCGCGTCGTGGTCTGCTCAAGATGGTGGGTCGCCGTCGGCGCCTACTGCAGTACCTCCAGCGTGAGGACATTGAGCGATATCGCGCACTGGTGAAGGAACTCGGTCTACGCCGCTAACGGCGTACCGAGCATTCGCGGATGGCGGCACGCGGGACGCGTTGTCGCTGGCAGCAGAAGGGAAGGTCATAGATGAGTGACATCTTTGGAATTGAAACGGCAGTTGAGGTTGAGGCAGGCGAGATTACGATCCGCTTCGCAACCGGCCAACTAGCCAAGCAGGCAGACGGCGCAGTCGTCGTGTCTAGCGGAGACACCGTAGTGCTCTCCACCGTCGTCGGAGCACAGGACGCCCGCCCAGGTGCGGACTTCTTCCCGCTTACCGTCGACGTCGAGGAGAAGGCATACGCCGGGGGCAAGATCCCTGGAGGCTTTTTCAAGCGCGAGGGCAAGGCCACCGAGAAGGCCACGCTTAACGCTCGCATTATCGATCGCCCGATCCGGCCGCTCTTCCCCAAGGGCTTCCGGAACGAAGTGCAGGTCATCGGCACCGTGCTCAGCGTCGACAAGATTACGTCGCACGACATTCTCGCCATGAACGGCGCCAGCGCCGCTCTGATGATTTCGCCGCTGCCGTTTGACGGCCCAGTCGGCGCAGTCCGCGTCGGTCGGATTGACGGCGAGCTTCGCGTCAACCCGTCGATGCCGGAGATGCTCGAGAGCGATCTCGACCTGATCGTCTGCGGTACGCCCGACGCCATCACGATGGTTGAGGCCGGCGCCAACAATGTGCCAGAAGACCGCATGGTTGAGGCACTCGAGCTCGCACACAGCGTCGTCAAGACGGTCTGTGCCGCTCAGATCGACCTGCAGAGCAAGGTCGGCAAGCCGAAGTGGTACAGCGCGACCGTAGACAGCGAGTTGGACGCCAAGCATGGCGGCCTGTTCGATCGTCTGATCTCGGAGCACGGCATTGCTGGTGTGGACAAGGCACAGGCTGAGGCCTTCGCTGCCGAGTGCCCGCCGGTCACCGCCGACGCCACCGAGGACGTGATGGTTCGTCGCACGCAGGTCAAGTTCGCGCTCGGCTTTATTGCCGATCGTCGACGCGCCGCTGCCGTCAAGGCACCCGTGCAGGACCAGTTCGGTGATGACATCAAGGCGCTGTCGGATGCAGAGCAGGATTCGAAAGAGCTCAAGAGCGCCAAGCGTTCGGCTCTGATCGAGCGGATCGTCAGCGAAATCAAGCTGCCGTTCCCATCCGGCTCGGATCATGGCTTGGATTCCGCTACGACCGGTGCCGTCAAGGCCGCCATCGATAGCGTCTACAAGCAGATCGTCCGCACCAAGATCGCCGTCGACAAGCGTCGACCTGACGGTCGTGGTGAGAACGAGATTCGCCCGATCTCCGTCAGCGTTGGCACGATGCCGCGCACCCACGGCTCGGCAATCTTCACGCGCGGGCAGACCCAGGCACTCACGCTGGTCACGCTTGGCACGATGAAGGAAGAGCAGCGGATCGACGATCTCTCGCTCGAGAACACCAAGCGCTACATCCATCACTACAACTTCCCGCCGTTCAGCGTGGGCGAGACCGGCTTCATGCGCGGCCCGAAGCGTCGTGACATTGGTCACGGTGCCCTGGCCGAGCGCGCCCTCGTCACCGTCGTACCCCCGGCGGACGAGTTTGCGTACACGATCCGTGCCGTCTCGGAGATTCTCGAGTCGAACGGCTCGTCGTCGATGGCATCGGTCTGTGGTTCGACCTTGGCCTTGATGGACGCCGGTGTGCCGATCAAGGCTCCCGTCGCAGGTATCGCGATGGGCCTGATCAAGGAGGGCGATAGTCTCGTCATCCTGACCGACATTCAGGGCGCCGAGGATCATCTCGGTGACATGGACTTCAAGGTTGCAGGCACCGCCGAAGGTATCACCGCACTGCAGATGGACATCAAGATCACGGGCGTCACGCGTGAGCTGCTCAAGGACGCGCTCTCGCGCGCCAAGGACGCTCGCGTGTCGATTCTCGGCATCATGAATGCCGCCATCTCGGAGCCCCGCACGTCGCTGTCGGAGCACGCACCTCAGGTGTTGCAGACGACGATCCTCCCCGAGCAGATCGGTCTTCTGATCGGCAAGGGCGGCGAGACGATTCGTGGTCTCCAGGAAGAGTTCGGCGTCCAGATCGACGTGGAAGAGGACGGCAACGTCCGCATCTACGGCGTCGGTCCGGAGGCTGGTGCAGCCAAGGATCAGATCGAGCAGATGATGCGCCCGGTCCAGGTCGGCGACCAGTTCACCGAGCGGAAGGTCGTCAAGACCGCCGACTTCGGTGCGTTCATCGAACTCCGCAAGGGCACTGATGGCCTGCTGCACGTGTCGCGCATTGCGCCCGGCACGCGCATCTCGTCGGCCGATCAGGTGCTCGATCGCGGCGATATCGTCAACGTCGAAGTGACCGAGGTCGATACCGACCGTGGCCGCATCGGCCTGAAGCTCGTCGCCAAGATCGAAGACGGCGTCGAGATCTCTCCCGAGACGATCGGCGAGCGATATCAAGAGAAGTACCCCAACGGTGGCCCTGAGAGCAGTGGCGACCGCGGTGGGGATCGCGGAGATCGTGGCGGACGCCGCGGTCGCCGGTCGGAGTAACGGGACCACTATGCGTCCCGGCGTCGAGGTGACGGAACTCGCGAGCGGCCTTCGGGTCGCGAGCGAGTTCCGCCCCGACGTGCACGGCGTTGCGTTTGGCACGTGGATTCGTGTCGGTTCGCGCGATGAGGCCGAGCCAGTCGCCGGTGTCTCTCACCTGATTGAGCATCTGCTTTTTCGGGGTACCGAACGCCATGACGCACTGTCAATTGCCGATTCGTTCGATCGTTTCGGCGGCGAAGTCCAAGCCTCGACCTCGCGCGAGGACACCGACATCTATGCCCGCGTTTTGGGCGAGCATCTGCCGGAAGCGATCGATATCGTTGGTTCGATGGTTGCCAAGCCCGAGTTCCACGATATTGAGTCCGAGCGCGAGATCGTGCTTGAGGAGATGGCCCTTTACCAAGACACACCAGACGACCTTGTACATGACCTGCTCGGGAGTCAGCTCTTCCCAGACCAGGCAGTTGGTCGCCCGATCGCCGGTTTCGTTCGAACCGTTGATGGGCTTGATGAGCGCACCATTCGCGAGCATCACGCTGCGCATTACAACGCCAACCAGATTGTGGTGGCTGCGGCTGGGGCGATCGAGCATGCCAAACTCGTGGCACTGGTGGAGGCGTCGTTCGACGGTCTGCAGCCAGGTGTCGTCAGCGCCCGCACCGACGCGGTCGCGTCATCCGGCGGCGAGAACTTCGTCGAGCGCGATACCGAGCAGACGCACATCGCCATCGGTGGCGTTGGCATTGGTCGGCAGGACGAACGGCGCTTCGCGATGGCCGTGCTGGACCAGATTCTCGGCGGAGGGGAGTCGTCGCGGCTTCGGCAAGAGATTCGCGAGCAGCGCGGGCTGGCTTACGACGTCTATTCGTACGTTGCCTACCTCGAGGAAACAGGACAGATCGGTCTGGCACTCGGGACGCGAACCGAGAATTTGAGTGAGGCGCTTGAGGTTGCCAGCGCGGAGATCGGTTCGCTCGCTGCCGGAAACTTCCGTGCAGGGGAGGTTGTTCGAGCAAAAGAGAATCTCAAGGCTCGCCTGCTGCTGAACATGGATTCGACGGCAGCCCGCATGAGTCGTTTGGGGCGCAGCCTCGTTTCGAACGTGCCTTTGATGACGGACACCGAGGTGGCTCGACGCATCGACGAGGTGTCGGAGTCGGACGTGCAGGCGCTGGTCGCCGAGCTGTATTCGCCGGCTGGGTTGACTGTCGCGGGAATTGGACCAGACGAAGCCGCGTTTGCAGCAGCAGTGGAGAGCTTTCGACAGCCCGTTGGCGGTGCGGCATGACGCGCGTGCTCGTGAGTGGCGCGACCGGCAAGCTTGGCGAGCCGATCTGTGCCGCAATCAGCGCGGCAGACGATCTCGTGCTCGCGGGTCGCGTCGCACGCTCGCTGAAAGGCGATGGGGGCTTTGCCACCCTGTACGTGGCGATCGCGGCAACGGAGGCCGATGTCGTTGTCGATGTCACGGCCCCGGACGCCGGTTTGCCGCACACGCTCGCCACGATTGCCGCGGGACTCCCAATGGTGCTTGGCACGACCGGGATGACTCCCGAGGGCGCCGCTGAGATCGATACGGCAGCAGTGGCTGCTGGTGTACCAGTCCTGTTCGTGCCGAATTTCTCGATTACCGCGGTGCTGATGATGCGCTTTGCAGAACAGGCAGCACGCTACTTGCCGGATTGCGCGATCGTGGAGGAGCATCACGTCGCAAAGCTCGACAGCCCAAGTGGTACGGCGCTTCGAACTGCAGAGCTTGTCGAGGAGGCCTGCGGACGCCGGCCAGAGATTGCCTCGGTACGGCTGGAGGGCCTTGTGGCCAACCAGAGCGTGCTGTTCGGTAGCGCTGCCCAGACGCTAGAGATCCGCAACGTTACGACGAGCCGAGAGGCCTTCGTGCCGGGTGCACTGCTCGCGATTCGCGGCGTGCGGACGCTCGCGCCCGGGTTGCACGTCGGCCTCGAACTCCTGCTCGACTAGCGCCGTCTGTTCAAGCTGCAGCCAGGACAGACAGCCGTAGTGGGTCTAGTCGCCAGCAACCTGGTTCTCAGGATCAGCAACGAGTTCGCGACGCGTCTTTCCGCCCGCGATGTAGGAGATCATGCCATTGGCGAGCGTGATCCCAATGGCGACGAATGCGTACGTCGTGTCCTGCGCGCGCCTCACACCCTCGGGCAGCCAGGAGTCACTCAGCAAATCGCCTTCAGTAAGGAAGACGGGGAAGAGGCCTGAGATCGATGCCAGCACGGCACAGAAGCTGTGGTCAGATCTGTAGGTGCGAACGAGTTCTTAGACCGGTGTCCCTCCTCTAACTCCTTTCTTAGAGAAGTTTTCAACGTTAAGCGGTTGCATGCGCGGAGCTACCCGGTATGCTGCCGCGACCGCTATCGGGAGTGGACATGCAGGCGCCTTTCGGACGAATTTTGACAGCAATGGTGACGCCGTTTGCAGCCGACGGCTCAATTGACCTTGACGAGGCAGTACGTCTTGCCGAGCACCTGATCGAGCACGGGTCCGAGGGACTCGTGGTCCATGGCACAACAGGCGAGGCCTCGACGTTGACGGACGACGAGAAGTTGGCGTTGACCGAGGCCGTTGCTGGCGCAGTTGGCGAGCGCGTCCCTGTGATCTCAGGCACCGGTTCCAACGACACCGCGCATTCCGTCCATCTGACGAAGCAGGCTGCGCGCTTTGAGGGCGTCGCTGGCTTTCTCGCCGTCACTCCGTACTACAACAAGCCACCGATCGCGGGCATCGAGGCGCACACGCGCGCAATTGCGGACGCTGCTGGTGACCTTCCGATCGTTCTCTACAACATCCCACAGCGCGTCGTCCTGCATCTGTCGCCGGCCGACATCGACCGACTCGCGCAGATCGATACGGTCATCGCTGTCAAGCAGGCAGTCACCGATCTCGACGAGGCACGCCAGATTGTCGAGGCGGGTCGCCTTGCGCTCTACGCAGGCAATGACGATCTCGTGCTGCCGTTCGCGCTGCTCGGGGGCGTGGGTGGGATCTGCGTGGCGAGCCATGTTGTTGGTCGCGAGATGCTGGCAATGCAGGCTGCTGCCGATGTTGGTGACGAGGAGCAGGCGCGCGCAATCGACGCCGACTTGATGCCTCTCTACGAGGCATTGGCGGTGACGGTCAATCCGATCCCCGTCAAGACTGCGATGGAATTGCTTGGATTCCAGGTCGGCGATCTGCGCCTGCCGCTGGTTAATGCAACGGCCGCTGAGCGCGAGGTGGTGCAGGCAGGACTTGCTGCCCGCGGCCTGATCGGCTGAGGACAGGTACGCTGCACTCGTTCCGTTCGAGAGGATTCTGATGAAGCGCACGAAGAAAAAGAAGAGCACTTCGGCTCCTAAGCCGCACCGCGTCCGCAAGGCGCTTCGTCTTCGCAACGCCGCGCGCGCCCGCCGCTAGATCCGTGCGAGCGTACGCCTTTTTGGGCGGCGCTCTGCTCGTCTATCAGCGTGCCGTCGTAGTCGAGCTGAACCGTCGGCTTGACCTCGCCATCTCCGTACCGACCGAGGCCGACCTCGTCGACCTTGAGTCATTCGCGTCCGGAGAGCCCGCGTTGTTGTTTCTGTGTGGACTTCCGTACGTGCGCGCCCGTGACGCCGGTCTACCGTTCGAAGCGCTTGCAGCGCCCGTGTCGGCCGAGTACGCCGGCGAGTCGCCCGGTTACCGCAGCCTGCTCCTCGGCAAACTTGAACTCAAGGGATCGACCCTTGAGCAACTGACGGGGCTACGCCTCGGGATCAACTCCTACGACTCGATGTCGGGTTGGGTCCTCGCCGCCGGCGAGGGAATGCCGCTCGATCGCTTTGCCTCGACGACGATCACCGGAGCGCACCGTCGATCCATGGAACTGCTGTTGGAGGGCGAACTTGATGCCGCCCCGATCGATTCGATGTTGCTCGAGGCTGAAGCAACCAACACACCGGCCTTCGCTGAGCTGCCGGTACTCGCGAGGTTTGGACCATCGCCGAGTCCTCCAGTTGTTCTCGTGGGAAATGACCCTGAGCTCGCACAACGTCTCCGAGAGGAACTCTCATCGCTCCACGAGGATCCGAGCGGTCGAGCTGCGCTCGCGTTGGGCTGCATGGCACGATTCGACGTAGTCCGCGATAGCGATTACGACTGGATCCGCGAATGTGATCGGAGAGCAGCCACATGCACGCCCTCGTAGTACTGGCCCATCCAGAGGAGAAGAGTTTTACTGCCGCCCTGGCGCGGACAATTGTGGAGACGCTTGAGGCTGGCGGACATACCGTCGACTTTGATGATTTGGCGGCGAGTGGCTTCCGTGCGGATGCCGGTTGGCACGACGTGCAGGAGGCCCCCAACGGGATGCTGCAGGTGATGGCAGCGCAGGGCCGAGCGGCAGAGACGAGTTCCTTTGCGCCTGATGTGGCGCGCGAGATCAAGCGCCTTCAGGACTGTGACCTCCTGATCACAGTCTTTCCGGTCTGGTGGTTCTCGCCGCCCGCTCAACTGAAGGGGTGGTTCGATCGGGTCTTTGCAAATGGCATCGCCTATGGCTCGAATCCCTACGACGATGGGCCGTTGCGCGGCAAGCGGGCGCTCGCTGTGGTGACCGCCGGTGGCGATGCGGCGATGTATGGGCCGGAGGGGCGATCGGGAGACATGCGCGCACTGCTCAATCCCGTCCTCCACGGAACGTTCGGCTATTGCGCGTTCGATGTGCTCGACCCGTTCGTCGTCTATGAGGCCGACGGCGAGGATACAGCGGTGCGTGAGCGCGCGCTGGTCGACATTGCCGCGCGGCTACAGACGGTGGCGACCGAGTCGCCAATTCGCACGGAGCCACTGCGATCGTCGTGAGTGCACCCGAGCTCGACGCGGCGGATGCGGGTGGCGCTGCTCAAGCAATCTACGGTGCGGTCTTTGTGGGAGGCATGCTGGGGGCCGCAGCACGACTTGGACTTGGTGCAGTCCTCGCAACGGGTTCGCTGCCGTGGGCAATTCTGTTTGCGAATCTGGTTGGAGCGTTTGCGCTGGGGTTTCTGTTTGAGCGATTGCGCGAGCATCGTCTACAGGGAAATGCGCGCTGGGCCTTCTGGGGCCCGGGACTGCTTGGCGCCTTTACGACGTTCAGCGCCCTGCAGTTAGAGGCAGTCGACTACATGCGCGCTGGCAATGCGTGGCATGGCGTGTTGTATCTCGTGATCAGCATCGCCCTCGGAGTACCCGTTGCGGCCTGCGGTCGCTGGATTGCGATGCGACGCCAATGACCGCCTGGTATCTCTTAGCGATCCCGCTCGGCGGCTTCGGTGCAGTAGCGAGGGTCTTTACAACCCGACTCGGTGAGCGGCACGTGCCGGGCGGTGCGATCACAATGACCGCGTTGATCAACATCGTGGGCGCGGGCCTGATCGGAGTTGTCGCAGCGATTGGGAACGACGTCGCACTGCTGGTGCTCGGAGGTGGTCTGCTCGGTGGCCTCACGACCTTCTCGACGTGGATGGTCGAGGTCGACACGCTCCATCGCCGGGCCCTCGTCGCTTGGGCTGGTGCGGCGCTGGTGTTGCCGGCTGTGTTGGGCGCGGCAGCCTACGCGCTGACCCGCAGCGTGTTCTGAGTCGGCGTCTAATACCCGGAGCCAGGGATGCGCTTGAGGCGCCCCTCGAGATGCAGCGTGGTGGAGACGATGCGCTGAGATTGGCAGATGCCTCGCAACAGCCACGTTGACGTCTCGGCATAGTTGGGTGCAAAGACGACGCCTGGTACGAGATCGCCATTCGAGACACCGGTCGCCGCAAAGAACGTATCCGAGCTGGAGACCAGATCGTTGGTATCGAGGAGGCGCTCAACATCGAGACCAGCCGTCAGGATCGCGGCGCGCTCTTCGTCATTGCGGGGCCAGAGGCGTCCAATGATGCGGCCGCCGACGCTGCGGATCGCTGCTGCGCTAAGGACACCTTCCGGCGTGCCACCGACACCCCACAGCAAGTCAATCCCACTGCCCGGACGCACAGCGAGGAGGCTGCCGGCGACGTCACCATCGGAGATCAGACGCACCTTGGCACCAGCTGCTCGAATTTGACCGATCTGTTCCTGATGGCGGTCGCGGTCGAGCACGATCACACAGAGCTCACTGACGGGCATCCCGCGACGTTCTGCAATCGCTGACAGCACCTCTCCAATTGGGACATCGAGCGACAGTAGGTCGGCAATGTCAAACGCGCCGGCCAGCTTCTCCATGTAGACGGCGGGACCAGGGTTGAACATTGTGCCGCGGGGAGAGATGGCGAAGGTTGCCAGCGCATTCGGCTGCCCCTTAGCGGTCAGTGTCGTACCTTCGAGCGGGTCGACTGCGATGTCCACCTCCGGGCCACCACAGCCGACTTCTTCGCCGATGTAGAGCATTGGAGCCTCGTCCTTTTCGCCCTCACCAATCACAACTTTGCCGCTAATTGGGCAGGCCTCCAACGCGTCGCGCATCGCGTCGACGGCAGCGCGGTCCGCCGCAATCTTGTCGCCCCGACCGAGCCAGCGGGCGGCGGCAATGGCACCGGCCTCAGTGACACGGGTGAGATCGAGAGCGAGCGAGGCAGGGAGCGTTTCAGACATGGATGGATCCTAACCCGACCACGCCCGGAGTGGGCCTGAAGTGGAGTACGGTTCGAGTATGAGCATCGACGTCAGCGCAGTTCGAAACCAGTTTCCATCGCTCGCTCGAACGATTGATGGGCAGCCGTTTGCATTCTTCGACGGCCCCGGAGGCTCACAGGTGCCGACGGTCGTGGCTGACGCCATGACGCACTCGTTGCTGCACGCCAACGCCAACTGTGGTGGCGCCTTCGCAACCTCGGTCGAGTCGGACGCAGCGATCGACGAGTCGCGCCAGGCCGCTGCCGACTTCACCGGAAGCAAGGCCGATGAGATCGCATTCGGGGCGAACGCCACCACGTTGCAGTACCTTTTGGCCCATGCGGTGGCGCGGACACTGGAGCCCGGCGACGAGATCATCACGACCGAGCTCGACCACGACTCCAACGTCTCGCAATGGCTGCAGGTGGCTGTCGATCACGACTTAGTCGTTCGCCAGGCTCGCCTGCATCGCACAGACGGAACGCTCGACCTGCATCATCTCGAGAGCCTGCTCTCGCCTAAGACGAAGATCGTCGCGTTTACGTTGGCCTCAAATCACATGGGCACGGTGCCGCCAGCAGCAGAGATCGCACGCCATGCGCACGCGGTGGGAGCATTGGCCTGGGCTGATGGCGTCCACTACGCACCGCATCGGCTGCTCGATCGCGAGGCAATGGGACTCGATGTGTTGTTGACCTCGCCCTACAAGTGGTTTGGTCCACACCTGGGGATTGCCTCGATTCGTCACGACCTAGCCGCTTCCTGGCCTGCCAATCGTGTTCGACCAGCCGACGAGACGCCAGCAGGGCATCGTTTTGAGACCGGCACGCAGTCGCACGAGGCGATGGCCGGAATGACAGCGGCGGTTGACTACTTGGCTGGGCTCGGAACCGGCTCAACGCGACGAGAGCGGCTGACGAGTGCATACGAGGCGATTCGGGAGCATGAAGACGCCCTGACGCTGCAATTCTGGGATGGCGTGTCGGGGATGGATCACCTTCACTTCTATGGCATCACGGATCCAGAGCAGTTCAGCGATCGCGTGTCGACTTTTTCCTTCACCGTCGAAGGAGCTCATCCGACTGAGGTCGCCCAACGCCTGGCACAGCGCGGCATGGCGGTCTGGGATGGAAACTTCTACGCCTTGTCGGCGAGTCTGGCGCTCGGCCTCGAAGAGCATGGGGGAGCGGTTCGCGTTGGGTTCCTCCACTACACGACGCCCGAGGAGGTTGATCGACTGATCGGTGCTCTCGGCGAGCTCGGCTGAGGTTCCAAGACGTATTTTTTCAACGCCTGATCGGCCTCAGCTCGCGTCGGGTCTTCGCTCTGTACACGACGGGTGCGTAGCGTCAACCCGTCAGGGGGCGCTACTATCCGGGCTCCCGCGGATGTGGCGGAATTGGTAGACGCGCACGGTTCAGGTCCGTGTGGCCGTAAGGTCGTGGAGGTTCAAGTCCTCTCATCCGCACTGTGGTGGCGCCCTCCGGGGAGCCAACACGAAGGCCCTCGGGCTCAGGACTTAGCCGCCTGCCGCAGCACGGGTCAGCCGGTCACGAACCGCATCGCCGACACCACCAGGTGGTGGCAACACCGCCACGATGCATTCTGCGTCTGAGGCATCCGCGTCGCGCAGCAGCGCGTACAGGCGCTCGGCATACGACTCCGACGAGGTGCCCGTGTCCAGCAGGGCCACAATATGCGATGGAACGGGGCTGAGTTGTGGATCCGTTGCGTCCGTCAGGAGTGCGATTTGCAGGCCCGTCTTCGCAATCGCAGCATCAACGGAGTTGACCACAGCAACGGACAGGCGTGGTGCATAGTGCGCGGCGAGCGTGCCAGGTGCCCGTGGAGCGGCCTCAAGCGATGTTGAGAGTGTGACCCCGAGTGCTGCTTCCAGCATCTTCGTGGTAATGGCTCCTGGCCGCAAGACGCGCGGAGCGGGTCCGGTCAGGTCGACGATAGTGGACTCCACACCAACCGAACACGGACCGCCATCGAGGATCAGATCGACGTCGGAGCCAAGGTCGTCGAGTACGTGTTGCACGGTCGTCGGGCTGACACGTCCGAAGCGGTTTGCACTCGGTGCGGCGACACCAGTACCACTGAGGCGGATCGCCTCGCGGGTCACGTCGCAGTCGGGGATCCGCAGTGCGACAGTGCCTGTGCCTCCGAGCGCGGCCGGATCGGGACGAGAGCCGGCCGGTAGAATGATTGTCAACGGTCCGGGCCAGAACGCCTCAGCCAATAGCTCGGCGGACTCGGGCCAGATCGACGCCCAACCCGTTCGAGCCTCGGCAACGTCGGCGACGTGGACGATTGATGGGTGGTCGGTTGGTCGTCCCTTGACGACGTAGAGGCGAGCGAGGGCCTCGGCATTGGAGGCATCGGCGCCCAGCCCGTAGACGGTTTCGGTTGGAAGCGCGACGAGCTGGCCCGCACGAAGCGCCTTGGCGGCAACGGCTGCTGTGTGCGTGATCACCAAGGTATCGTGGCAGCCCGATGCCGCGTTGGGGTGACGATACGGTTTCAACGTGCGCTCTCTTGTCCCACTCCTCCTGATCATCGTCTCGGTCGTCTGTGCCGTCGGAGCAGGCGCCGGAGCGATGCTGACGCGCAACGTGCTGGACCCGAGTGGCTTCTCTGACGTCGTCGTGAACACCGTGCAATCGCCCGCCGGTCTCAGTCTGGTGCGTTCATCCGTCGAGAACAACGTCGCCAACCGCTCAGCAGCACAGCCGGCGATCATTTCGAACCTGGTCACCGCCGCCGCTGGCGACTGGGCTGTGTCCGTCTTTCAGGGAGACGCAGCCGCACAGGTGCTGGGCCCCGTCGCGATTGGTCTTCAGCAGGGGATCCTCAATGGCGATAGCGCCCAGCAGGTGCAGATCGATGTGCGAGCGATGGCAGCCGCGAGCGAGACGCCACCGCTGATCACGCGCCTCCTTGACAGCCAGTCGGGCGATGTTTTGGTGACCGTGCCATGGGTCTCGGTCACGCCACAGTTGCAGTTCGCCTTGCGCGAACTCGACCGGCAAAGAATGCTGCCGACTGGGCTTGCCGTTGCCGCCGTCGTAGCTGGTCTGGTTGCTGTGATGCTGTCTAAACGACGCGGCTGGACATTGCTGGTGCTGGGAATTACGGTGGCTGCTGCGGCGTTTTTCCTGCGACCGATCGCTACAACGTCATCGGGCCTGTTTATCAACCGTGGCTCTCAGGGCGGATCGGCGTCATCGCTTGCGCCGACTGTGGTGGAACAAGTCTTCACCGGCTGGTCGTCTGTCAGTGGAGCGCTGATCGCAATCGGGCTCGCTTTGGCACTCGTCGGCGCCGTGCTGAGTCTTCGTCGTCGCGCCTAAGGCGTCGAGGGCAAGAAGACGACGCTCTCGGCGTCGACAACATGCGCGCCACCATCGACAGTGATGGTTGCGCCGTTGATACCGCTTGCCTTCTTCGAGAGCAGCCAGGCAATCGTCTCGGCCACCTCATCGGCGGTCGCCGGACGCCGATCAGGGGCAAGACTCGTGGCTTTTGCATAGGCGCCGTCGAGACCACCATGGGCTGTAGCAAGATCGCACAGCGCATCATCAGCCATCGGCGTTCGCACCCAACCGGGGCAGACGACGTTGGACCGCACACCATGCGGCCCGTGATCAACGGCCAGACACCGAGCAAGTTGGATTGCACCGGCCTTGGCAGACGAATAGGCGATCGAGGCGGGCCCAGCACGCAGGCCAGCAAGACTCGACACGATCACGACTGAACCGCCGTTGGTAATCAATTCCGGGAGGCACGCCTGCGCGGCGAGAAATGGAGCAGTCAGGTTGGTGCGTAGGACGCCCTCCCAACCCTCCAGCGTCTGACTCAGAGCGGTGCCCGACTTTCCCGAACCTGCACAGCAGACGAGGCCGACGAGCGTGCCGCCAGCCTGGGTCAGCTGCGACACGGCTGTGGCGAGATGCTCAGCATCCGCGGCGTCACCCGGCAAGGCAATGCCGCCGGTTTCGAGTGCGACCTGGGCCAATGGCTCAACTCGACGACCAATCAGCCCCACGAGCCAGCCATCGTTGGCCAGCAGTCGAGCAGTCGCGGCACCGATCCCCGAACCACCACCGGTGATCAGCGCCGCGGGTCTCATCGCCTACTGCTCGAACCGAACCGGGTTCGAGAGTGTGCCGACACCCGACACAGTCACCTCGACCGTTTCGCCGTCGCGTAGGTACCGCTTGGGGTTGCGGCCGTCGCCCACGCCACCTGGGGTACCGGTGGCGATCACATCACCGGGCTCGAGCGTAATTCCTCGGCTGAGATACTCGATGATCTGCGCGACTGAGAAAATCAGATTGCGCGAGTTGCTGTTCTGGAGTACCTCGCCGGCGATTGTCGTCGAGACATCAATGTTCCCAAGGTCAACGCCGTCCATGCTTGAGACTGCGGGACCGAGCGGACCAAAGGTGTCGAAGCTCTTGCCGTAGACAAACTGGCGCAGCGGCGTCTCGAGCTGTGCGCGACGGCCGGAGACGTCATTGATGGCCGTGTAACCACCGACAGAGTCGAGTGCGTTGTCGAGGGTGGCGCGATAGGTGCGCTTGCAAATCACTACAGCGAGCTCACCCTCATAATCCGGACGGGTCTCTTCGCGCGGGACCACAATCGTCTGTCCCGATCCGATCAGAGACGTCGAGAACTTTGAGAAAACAACCGGGACGTCAGGAATGTCGAGCTCGGACTCTTCGGCATGGTCGCGATAGTTGAGGCCGATCGCGATCAGCTTTCCAGGGTGTACCGGGTGGAGCAGCTGAACGCTCTCAACCGCGTGTGTCGTGCCAGCAGCGGCAGCGATGCTGCTCCACGCCTCGGGAGTCGAGTCGAAGCCGATCCCTGGGGCTGCACCGGCGTCCGTGATCTGGTCGCCGTCGAGGCGTCCTAGTCGAACGTCGCCACTCGTAGTCGCAAAGCGCACAGCCAGCATGTCGGCTCCAATCTGTAGGGGGGGAACTGTTGATGAGTATCATGTCAGCCAATCGCTGCGCGATGCCGCGACAGTTGGGGGAGGACCCGTATGGCCACAGTTGAGGAACTCGAAGCTGCCGGCGTGCGCATCTTGCGTCTCGTCTACGCCGATCTCCATGGCAAGCAGCGCGGCAAGGATGTCTTACTGGAGCGCGCTGGGCATGCTATCTCGCACGGTAAGCCGTTCGTCGAGGCAGTCATGACCATCGACAACAGCCACAACATCGTTAGTGGCGAGGCCGGGGGCTTTCGGGATTTGCTGGCCATGCCGGACCTGAAGACCGCTCGCATCAATCCGCTGGACCCGGAGATAGCGGTCGTTCTCTGCGACCTCTCATCCGTTCCTAGCCATCGTCCATCGGGGCTCGACTCGCGCGGCGCGCTCAAGCGCATTAGCGCCCGTTACGCCAAACTGGGACTGACACCCGTCGTCGCACACGAGCTTGAGTTCTATCTGCTTGAACGCGATACCGAGGCTGTCGGCGGTCTGCGCCCGATGACGATGCGGGATTCGAGCGTCTACACGGTGGGACCGCTGGGAGACCCCACAGGGATTGTTCGTGCGATGTTCGACGCCTGCGATGCATTTCAGTTGGAGCCGATTTCGATGGCGCAGGAGTACGGCCACTCGCAAAACGAGATCAACCTCACACACGGCGAGGCACTCGAGGCAACCGATCGCGCCTTCCTCTTCAAGGCCTTGATCAAGCAGATGGCCGACATGGACGGCATCGTCGCGACGTTTATGGGCATGCCTGTCGATGACGATGAGTGCTCGGGGTATCACCTCCACGCGTCGCTCGTCGACAAAGCCGGCAAGAACGTGTTCGACGCTCCACGATCTCAAGATGGACTTTCCGCGATCGCTCACCACTTTATTGCGGGCGTCGTCGAGCATGCCCCTGCGATGGCGGGCTTGCTCAACCCAACGGTCAACTCCTACAAGCGCATCATCAACGGCGGACTGTCTCCGAAGTTTGCGAACTGGGGCCACGACAACCGCATGGCGATGCTGCGAATCTCGGAGGAGCGCGGATCTGCCGCGCGCGCCGAGGTGCGCTCGGCAGATGGTGCAGCGAACCCGTATCTGATCGCGACGACGATCCTCGCGGCGGGTCTTGACGGTATTGAACGCAAGCTCAAGTCGCCGAAGCCTGTAGTCGGCAATTTCTACGCGGGACCGGCGGCAGCGATGGGTGTGCAATTGCCAACGTCTCTGGGTGCAGCACTCGACGCGCTCGAGGCCGATACGCGCCTCGTCAAGTTGGTTGGTCCCGCACTCGTCGAGACGTTCCTTTCGATCAAGCGCTACGAGCTTGGACGGTGGCAGGCGCAGCAGAATCGCCTAACCGCATGGGAGCTCGAGGAGTACGCCGAAGCCCTTTAGGCAATCAACTTTGCTTTGGGGTCAGACCCCTAAACAAAGTTGCCCCCGCTTTGGCAGCGATGACCAACTTTGTTTAGGGGTCTGACCCCAAAGCAAAGTTGATCGTCAGGCTTCAGCGCAGGGACCGGCTTGGGCTGCATCGGCTTCGGCCTCAGAGAAGCCAGCCTCGAGCAGAATCTCGCGCGTGTGCTCGCCGAGCAGCGGTGGGTGCAGCGGTGAGGTCAGATGTTCGCCGTTGAAAGCGATCGGCGAACGCAGGGTGTGGATGGTCCCTGCGGTCGGGTGGTCGTGCGGTTGAAGTGCGTAGGGCGCGTTGGCGATCGCTTCGGTGATGGTGCGGACAGGTCCACTCGGAACGTCGCGCTCGGCCAGCGCGGCCAAGAGGTCGTCTGCGGCCCACGAGCGCGTCGCGTCCGCGAGCAGTGGCACGAGCGCGCCGCGATTTTCGACGCGACTCGGGTTTGTCGCGAAGCGAGCGTCAGTGCCGAGCTCCGTCAAGCCGATCACATCGCAGAACGCGCGAAACTGTCCATCCGTGCCGACAGCGACGACGATGTGAGCCGACGTCGTCGGAAATGTCTCGTACGGGACGATCGAGGGGTGGGCGTTGCCGAGTCGCTCGGGCGTGATGCCGGCGACCGACGCCTCGGTCCCGCGATTGGCCAACCAGGCCAGCTGCGCATCGAGCAGGGAAACCTGCACGCGTTGCCCGTCGGCGCCACCCCGCACGGCGTAGAGCGCAGCCAAGATCCCGTTGGTGGCAAACATGCCGGACGTCAGGTCGGCGATCGCGACGCCGACCTTCATCGGTGGACCGTCCTCAGTCCCCGTGACACTCATGATCCCGCCTTCGGCTTGGATCGCGAAGTCGAACCCCGCTAGGGCGGCCTCGGGGCTGTCGTGGGGGTAGCCACTGATGGAGCAGTAGACGAGCTTTGGATTGTCGCCCCGCAGGGCGTCGAAGCCGAGGCCAAGCCGATCGGCACCTCCTGGGATGAAGTTCTCGATCACGACGTCACAGGTGGCGGCGAGACGGCGCGTCACCGCGACGCCCTCTGGATCGCGGAAGTCCACGGTGATCGAGCGCTTGCCTCGATTGGTCGACATGTAATAGGTGGCCTCGCCGCCTGCCCAAGGAGGCCCCCAGGCGCGCGTGATATCCCCGCCATCAGGGCGCTCCACCTTGATGATCTCGGCGCCAAGATCGGCCAAGATCATCGCGCAGTACGGCCCCGCTAAGACACGCGAGAGGTCGAGGACACGAACCCCGGTGAGCGGGCCGTCGATCGGGGCCGCGATCGTCATCTCAGCCGTTCAACGTCTTGACGATCAGCTCAAGATGTTCGCCGGGCTTGACCTTGTGCAGCACGTGTTCGAGCTTCCCATCCGGGCCAATGATGAACGTCGAGCGCTCGACGCCCATGTACTTCTTGCCGTACATCGACTTCTCGACCCAGACGCCATAGGCCTCGGCGACGGCGTGACCCTCATCAGCAAGCAAGGGGTAGGGCAGGTCGTACTTGGCACGAAACTTGGCATGACTGGCCGGCGAATCGGGCGAGATCCCAAACAGCGTGACGCCGAGAGCCTCTACGTCTGCCCAACCATCGCGCAGAGCACAGGCTTGCGTCGTGCACCCTGGGGTGTCGTCCTTTGGGTAGAAGTAGAGGACAACGCGGCGTCCCGCAAGGGCCGGAAGAGCGATCTCCTCACCAATGTCGTTCTTGAGAGTGAAGGTGGGGGCGGAGTCTCCGACGTTAGGCATGGTCGTAAGTATACGAGGACAGTTGGCGGCTTGAAATCCCCGCATCCAAGATGTTGAGTGGTCTCCTGGTTCGCGCTTGGTGAACGAGAGTCTGCGAGGATTGCGCTGTGAATGTGAAGCCTGTATCCATACGCCACCGTTTTGCAGTGGCGGCGATGACGTTCGTCATCGCCGCAGTTGCCGTCAGTTGTGGAGGTAGCGCTCCACTGGACGGGACAGTTCGGATTGCTGGGTCGACGACGTTGCTGCCAATGATCTCGAAAATCAGCGCCGATTTTGCTGCACAGTCGCCGCTGGTCGCGTTGAACATTGGTATGACTGGGTCGTCAGACGGCGCAGTTCTGTTTTGTGACGCGCTGGTACCGATTGCAGGCACTTCGCGTCCATTCAACGAACGTGAAGTTGCTGGTTGCGCGGCTTCTGATATCGCGTACACACGACTGCTCGTCGCGCGTGACGCAGTGGCTCTACTGGTTGACAAAGCAGACTCCACGGTGAATTGCCTGACACAGGAGCAAATCTATTCTCTGGTGGGTCCAGAGTCAGTCGGTGTTGATACTTGGGATGCCGCGGGCGCTGTCGTCCCGGGGGCCGGGGGTGGCCTTCCTTCGCTGCCGCTGTCCGTGGTTGGTCCCGGTATGTCTTCGGGCACACGTCAGACCCTGATCGATCTCGCGATCGCACCGATTGCAAAGACGCGTGGCGTGGGTCCGGCGTTGCGCCCCGATTACAACGCGATGCCTGCGGAGCAGTTGATTCGCAGCGCAGTCATCAGTCGTCCAGGCGCACTCGGCTTTGCGGGGCTCGCAACCGCCAACGGCTGGTCCGATAGTTTGCGCATGGTTGCGGTCGATTTTGGTAACGGTTGTGCGGCTCCGTCGATAGCGGCCATCAATGCGGGTGAGTATCCGCTGTCACGCGAGCTTTATGTCTACGTCAACCTTGACGAGGTTGCCAAGAACCCCACCGAAGTGGCATTTGTCGACTATCTCCTATCCCCTCAGGGGCTGCGTGTTGCGGGAGAGGTCGGCGGGGTCGCTCTCACGACAACCGAGGCGGAAGGCATGCGCAAACACTGGCAGGATGCACTAACGCTGCACAAGGCGGATAGCGCATGACCTGGCTGACCGGACTGTCTGGCCCCGAGTTACTCGCGCTCTGTGTCGTCGGAGCGCTATTTTTTGCTTTCGGGTCGCTGGCATTTCTCGTGATCGCGATTCGTCCGCAGCGACGAGAGGGCGCTGGCGCCACTGCCGTCGCGTACATGACAGTACTGGGCAGTCTCTTCGCGATTCTGACCGGATTCCTCATCAACAGCGAGTACACCACGATGCGGCAGGCGCAGAACCTCGTCGGTGTCGAAATGGCTGGGGCGAGTCAGCTCGCTTACGCAAGTGCGTCGCTACCACCAGCCGATACTGGTCTCGTGCAGGCATCGCTCGTTCGCTATCTGAATGCCGTTGAGCTGTCGGAATGGCCAATGCTCGAAAATGATCCGTCCGCGAGATCGCGAGCTGCGAGTGAGTTATCGAGCCTGTCTCGACTTGTTTTCTCGTATGGGCCTCGGCCGTATGCGCCGTCCGTAACGACTAACGCGATGCAGACGTCGCTGGCGACGATTACGGAATCGCGTCGTCAACGCCTCTCAATTGCAACGGTCGAGCTGCCATTACCGTTGTTTGTGCTTAGCGTGGTGACCGGAATGGCATTGATTCTCGGTGCGCTGATCGTGGCGCTACGGAAGGATCCGCGATACGCACTGGTCGCAGCCGGAATCGTTTTAATTGTGGGCTTCGACTTGACTGCAGTCCTTGCAATTAGCGCCCCGTTTGCGGGGCCTTTCGTGGTCTCTACTGCTCCGATACATCAGCTTGCGGCCGAGATTACGAATGGTGAATACCTGTCGTGGTTGGTGAACCGGTGAAGCTTTGGTCGGGGCTGGCATTGATTGTGCTTTGCTGCGTGATGGCAGCATGTGGAGGAGCCCAAGAGCAGGTCGTCCCAGAGGGCTGTGCGAAGAGCGATGCTGACTGCGTAGAGGTAGGGATTGGCCAGCCGATCTATCTCGGAGCGTTTCTTGCGCTTGATTACGCGAGCGGTCGCGATGTATTGGCAAGCGTCCGCCTCGGCCTCGATTACCTCGATGGGATCTTTGATCAAAATCAAGGACAATTGCTAGGACATGACGTTGCGCTGGTCGTTGAGAAAGACGATTGTAGTTCCGTATCCGGGCGCATTGGTGCGAGGCGGATGATGGTTGAGCAGGGGCTACTCGCAGTGATTGGTCCGACATGTTCTGGCACGGCGTTTGGGAGTGCGGATGGTCTCTTCTCCGATCAGAATATTGTCCTCATCTCGCCGTCCAACACAGCTCCCGGGCTGACGCATCCCGAGACGCATCAGCGCACCTATTTTCGGACGGCATTCAACGATGCCATTCAGGGTTCGGTGGTCGCCGACTTTATCTTCACCCGCCAACAGATCGCGACTTCCGTGACGGTCGCTAAGCGTGACGACACCTATTCGCAGGAGCTGGCGACCACTTTCGCGGACTCGTATGCGAAGCTCGGCGGCACTCTGCAGACGCGTTTCGAGCTGGCCCCAACCGATTCCCGCAGTTCTGTTGCGTTGGCGTTGAAAAAACGACCGCCTGGCGCGATCTTCATTTCTCTCCAGACTCCGGACTGTGGCGAGGTTGCCGCGGCTATTCGTAGGACGCCTGAACTTGCACGAACCACGATCGTGGTAGCTGAGTCGTGTCAAACAGAAGATTTCATCGCCACACTTGGAGATCGTGCTACGGGAATCTTCGCTAGTGGACCAGACTTCTCGGCGGTCGAACAAAACGCGTTTTACCACGATTGGTATTTGCCGGCCTATCGTCAGTTGACCGGAAACGATCCTCAAGGGGTCTTTGGGGCCAGCGGTTTTGACGCGACTGGATTGGTGCTTGACGCAGTTCGCCGCACTGCAGTTGAGCTCCCAGGTGGTGTTCTCAAGTTCAGTCGCATGGCGCTACGCAGCGCACTGTTAGGTATCCGTGGCTACGCCGGGCTTTCAGGCACGCTCTCGTGTCTGCCGACTGGCGACTGTAGTGAGGGCGCCCGGATCGCAATCTATCGAGCCCCAAACTGGCCAATCAACCGCGGAGGCAAGGCAAAACCTGTCTTCAGTCAGGTTAAGACTCTGAACGAAGTGGGCCTTACTAATTAGGAGCGTTGTGGGTGGATCGCGCATACTTGCACCGTGGTAACCGAAATCCATCTCTGGCTCGGAGTCTTGGTGATCGCGATCAATCTGATCGCCGCGGTGTGGGGTTTCCTAGTCTGGAAGCGGTTGCTGCCTGCTAATAAGGTCTACGCCCAAGTCTTAGCGGCATCACAGACGGTCATTGTTGGGCAGGCCATTATCGGTCTTTTGCTGCTCAGCCAAAATTTGCGGGCGGCACAGCAGCTGCATTACGTGTACGGATTGCTGCCGGCGGCGATGGTCATCTTCGCTTATTCGGCGCGTGGTCGAGACCAGCAGCGCAACATCCTCATCTTCAGCATTGCGGCGCTCTTGGCGGCCGGTCTTAGTGCACGAGCGTTGATGGTGAGTGGCATACTCGGGTAGTCGCCGAGTACCCTCTACGTCATGTCGCGCACTGTCATCAATTGGGTCGTCGTTGGTTTGATCGCAGCGGTGATCACGGTGCTGCAGGTGCTGGCCGGTCCGGTCATCGCGATTCTGCTGATCGCGGTTCGCGTGCTAATTTTGGCGGCCCTCGTGTACTTCCTGTACACGCTCTGGCGGACTAACCGCGCGCGGCTGTCGTATCTCGACCGGCGACAGAAGCTGTTGTTTTACGGGGCGGGCGCGCTGTTGATTCTGGTGGTGTTTGGGTCCTTCTTGTTGTCCTGGACGTTGCTGACGACGCTGATGTTCTTTGCGATCATCGGTGGTTGTGCTTTTGTGATGTGGCGCGTGTATCAGGACACAGCTGGCTGGTACTAGGCGCGAGGACGGTAGGGGCTAGCGCTAGTCCGCGCACATGTTGCTCGTGCTGGCGCCACGATCCCGTGTCCAGGGTTGTCATTGTCGTCTCTATGAGACAGGGCCAATCCAGCGTTGAGGTTGCTCTGGCCACGCTGCTCCTGGTGGTCGTTGTAGCCGCGGGCTGGGCCGCGGCCTCGGCGGCCTTGATCGATGCCGAAGTGACCGTCGCCACGGTCGCTGGTACGCAAGCCGCCTATCGCGGGCGCGACGGGCACCTAGCGGCGCTCGCTGCGGTGCCTCCCTGGGTGCGTACGGCCGTGGCGCTCGAACTGAATCGCCGGGCGCGTGGCGCGGACGCGGCTCGATGACGCGGCGTCGATCGGGACAGGCGATCGTCGAGGTGCTGATCCTAACGCCTGTGCTGGTGGCGCTGGTTGCGGCCTTTGCCGTGGTCGTGGGTCGTGTCGCGGCGACGGCGCGGCTTGAGTCGGCGGCTCAGTTGGCGCTGGCAGCCGATGCGGCGGGCGAGCCAGTCAACGCCGCTCTCAGAGTACGAGCAAAGACCGTCGTGATTGAGCCGCAGCGGCTCATCATCACCGTGGCAGCACCACTCGGAGATCTGACCACGACCGTGCCACGGTTGATTCGATGACGCGCCGCGGCCAAGTCACGGTCGGTCTGCTGGCGGGGATTCTGCCGGCGCTCGTGCTGGCAGCCGTCGCCGTGATGTTCGTGGGCGTGCGCGCCAATGCAGAGCGAGCGCAGCGGTTTGCCGACGCCGCAGCGCTGCAAGCGGCGGTCACGCGTGGTTCTGTGTCACCGGCGCTTGTTTCGGAGCAGATTGGGCTGGGCGCCAAAAGTACGCTGACGCTCAGCGAGCGCGGTTCGGTGGTGACAGCGCACGTGCAGCTGCCACGCTTGACGTTTTGGATTCCGCTGGCCCGGCAGACGGTGGTGATCGCTCCGGAGGCGTGGTCATCGGCGCGTGGCGTGACACTCTCTGAGGGCCAGGCTGGAGCGGTTCGCGTCGATTAGGCCGAGTGTCTCCCGCTGCCCGACTACGATTGGTGCGTGGCACTCGGCGTCGAACTCATCCGCGAACGCGCCCGGCAATTGCCGAATGAGCCGGGCGTCTACGTCTATCGCGATCAGGCTGGCGACGTGCTCTACGTTGGCAAGGCCAAGGCGCTGCGCAAGCGCGTCGGCTCGTACGCTCGACCCGAGCGCAGCATGGAGCGGCGGACCGCCGAGTTGGTGCTGCGTGTCGCCGACGTCGAGGTGACCGTCACACGCACGGAGACCGAGGCGCTGTTGCTTGAGCAGACGTTGATCAAGGATCTAAAGCCGTCGTTTAACGTCCGCCTGCGGGACGACAAGTCGTACCCGATGATCGCCGTCACGACGGGTGAGGACTTTCCGCGCGTGCTGTTTACACGTCGTGGCAGTCGACGCAACGCACGGTTGTTCGGTCCGTACACCAGTGCGAGGATGGTGCGTGAGACGCTGGAGGTGCTCAATCGCGTGTTCGCCTTTCGGCCCTGTGAGGGTCCGACGCCAGGGCGCCGCTCGGGATCCCCGTGCCTCGATCTCCACATCGGGCGCTGCCTTGCTCCCTGCGTCGGCAAGATCTCGAAGGAGGCCTATGGCGAGCTGATCGATCAAGTCATCCAATTCCTCAATGGAGATACGAAGACGATTACGGCTGCGCTCAAAAAGGACATGGAGCGCGCAGCATCCGAGCAGCGCTACGAGGACGCGGCGCGTGCCCGCAACCGCTTGGCGGCGGTCACGATGCTGACAGAACGCCAACTTGTAGACCGCGCCCACGACGGCGATGCGGACATCTTCGGCGTCGCACTCGGCGACGAGCTTGCAGTGGTCCAGATCTGGCCACAGCGAGCCGGAAGACTGACCGAGCGTATTGAGTTGATCTTTGAAAACGCGCGCGGCGCAACGATCGATGATCTTGTTGAGTCTGCGATTGCAGAGCGCTACCACGTTGGCGCTGTCGTGCCACCCCTGGTAGTCGTGCCCGTAGGGCTCGTTCGGCCACAGGAGATTGAGGCGCTCTTGGACGAGCACCGGGGAGCCACTGTCGAGTTGCGGATGCCTCAACGGGGGGAGCGTCGTCGACTGTTGGAGCTGGCTCAACGAAATGCCACGCTTTCTCTCGAGGGTCTGAGGCTAACCGACGAGCGGAGTCGTACCCGCGGAGCTGACGCACTCGAGGAACTCCGCGACGTGCTCGGCTTGGAGTCGCTTCCGCAACGCATCGAGTGCTACGACATCTCCACGCTCGGTGGCGACCACCAGTTCGCCTCGATGGTCGTCTTCGAGGCCGGCGTCGCCCGCAACGATCTCTATCGTTCATTCGCTATTCGACACGGCAAGATGGACGATTACGCCTCAATGGCCGAAGCCATTACGCGACGGTTTGCACGCCTCAACGACGGCGAGGAGGACGCCTCGTTCTCGCAGTCGCCGGATCTCGTGGTCATCGACGGCGGCAAGGGACAGCTGAATGCCGCCACCGTTGCGATGGCCTCTGTGGATGCGCCACGCGTCAGCGTGATTGGTTTGGCCAAGCGCATTGAGGAGGTCTTCGTGCCTGGCAAGTCGACTCCGATCATGCTGGACAATGCGTCGCCAGGGCTCCTCTTGCTGCGGCAGGTTCGCGACGAGGCGCATCGCTTCGCGCTGAAGCACCATCGACGCAAGCGTGGTGCGGAGGCAACGCTATCGGTGTTGGAGACGCTGCCCGGCGTTGGTCCATCGAGACGGAAAGCGATCCTGCAGCACTTCGGCTCGATCGACAAGGTGATGGCGGCCACGCCCGAGTCGCTGGCCGAGGTGCCTGGTCTCCCTGCCAAGACAGCGCAGGCGATCCATCAGAGCCTGCATCGAGTTGGTGGACCTGCACCGAGCCGCGAGCGTGGTGGCCGGCATCCCGTGACCCGCGGCGGTGCGGCACGGTGACCACGCTGTCCTACGACGCGGGGCAGTGGGGAACCGGGCTCTTGCGGTACGAAGGCGACGAGTTGATCGAACACGTCGAACCGGGTGAGGCGCGCGTTGGGGCACCGCAAGGTACAGCGCCAGCGGCGGCCTCGAGACTTGCTGCAAGGTTGGTCGCATACCTCAACGGAGCGATTGACGACTTCCTCGACGTCGACTGTGAGGCCGCAATTCGCTGGGCGGGTCTGACGCCGTTTGAGTCCGAAGTCGTGCGCCAGCTGAGGTTGATTCCTTGGGGTGAGACGGTGTCCTACGCAGAGTTGGCGCTGCTGGCGGGACGGCCGAGAGCCGCACGGGCCGCAGGGACTGCCTGTGGTCGAGGTGTGCTCAGCCTCGTGGTGCCGTACCATCGTGTGATTCGCTCTGACGGTCTCATCGGGGAGTACGGCTCGCTCGGACACGAGCGCAAGCATGCTCTGCTCGAATTGGAGGCGACGCGTGCGCTCTAACCAGCAAATTGTCTGTCTCGGCGGCGGCACCGGACTGGCCGCCGTGCTGCGTGGACTCAAGTTGGCGGGCGTTGAGCCAACTGCGATTGTCACCCTGACCGACGATGGTGGCTCGTCTGGGCGCCTGCGCCGAGATCTTGGCATGCCGCCGCCTGGCGACGTTCGTAATTGTCTCGTCGCGCTTGCCGATGACGAGTCTGTGCTGGCAGAGGTTTTTCAGCACCGCTTTGATCGTGGTGATCTCGAGGGGCACTCGTTGGGCAATCTCGTGCTCGCTGCTCTGACTGAGGTGGCAGGGTCGTTCGATGCGGCGGTCGCGCTTTCATCGCACGTGCTGGCGATCTCTGGGAGCGTGTTGCCGGCAACCCGCGAGAAGGCCGTGCTCGTCGCCGAGATGGAAGATGGGCGCGTCGTTGCTGGCGAGACGGCCGTGGCGTCGGAACGCCGGGCAGTGCGTCGGCTTCGGCTTCAGCCCGAGAGCCCCGTCGCTCATCCCGATGCGATCGATGCCTTGCTGGAGGCGGATCTGATCGTGCTTGGGCCTGGGTCGCTGTTTACCTCGACCATCCC
>FLOH01000800.1_pt1 | contig 57059 bp, 70 predicted proteins | sample 756751 | NCBI WGS metagenome assembly FLOH01 (sample SAMEA4026879, study PRJEB14308) | marine metagenome | biome: coastal water; material: water | depth 74 m
GTCGAACTGATCGCCCCGATCGCGATGGAAGAAAAACTGCGCTTCGCCATCCGCGAAGGCGGCCGCACCGTCGGCTCAGGCGTCGTCTCCAAGATCATCAAGTGATCTGACGGCCCGATAAGAAATAACCCTGCGACGGGGGTATGATCCCCCGTCGTGACTAATGAAACCTGCAGCCCCAATGAGGCAAAGTAATGCAAGGTCAAACAATTCGAATTCGGCTAAAGGCCTTCGATTACCGTGTTCTGGATGCCAGCACCGCGGAAATCGTTTCGACAGCCAAACGGACTGGTGCCACTGTACGTGGTCCGATTCCGTTGCCGCGCAAGATTGAAAAGTTCACTGTTCTTCGTGGTCCCCACATCGACAAGAAGTCCCGTGAGCAATTTGAAATCCGGACGCATAAGCGTCTTTTGGACATCGTTGATCCGACCCCGCAAACCGTAGACGCGCTGATGAAGCTCGATCTTGCGGCTGGCGTGGATGTCGAGATCAAGTTGTAAGGGGCAAACAGATTATGCGCTCTGGAATTATTGCAAAGAAACTGGGCATGACCCGGCTTTTCATGGAAGACGGAAAACAGATCCCTGTGACCGTTCTACAAATGGAAAACCTCCAGGTTGTTTCCCAGCGTACAGCTGAAAAAGACGGTTATTCCGCCGTTCAGCTTGGATGCGGCGCGGCCAAGGCCAAGCGGACAACGGCAGCCATGCGCGGCCATTTCGCGGTTGCCAAGGTTGAACCGAAACGCAAAATCGCCGAATTTCGCGTCAGCCCCGACAATCTGATCGGTGTTGGTGAAGAAATAACCGCCAATCATTTTCTGGAAGGTCAAAAAGTTGACGTTGCCGGAACCTCGATTGGTAAGGGCTTTCAGGGCGCGATGAAGCGGCACAACTTTTCGGGCCTCAGGGCGTCGCATGGTGTGTCGGTTTCACACCGCTCGCACGGGTCAACTGGCCAGTGTCAGGAACCGGGTAAAGTGTTCAAAGGCAAGAAAATGGCCGGTCACATGGGCGCTGTCCGTGTTACCACCCAGAACCTTGAAGTTGTTCGCACCGATATCGACCGTGGTCTGATCATGATCAAGGGCGCGGTTCCGGGTTCCAAAGGTGGCTGGGTTACGGTCAAAGACGCTGTGAAAAAGAAGGCCCCTGATGGTTTGCCTTTCCCAGCTGCTTTGCGGTCGGCATTGGCTGCTGCGGCAGTTACCGAAGCCCCGGTTGAAGCCCCCGAAGGAGGCGCTGAAGAATGAAAGCTGATGTAATCCAACTGGACGCCAAAATAGCTGGCACGATCGAGCTTTCGGACGAGATCTTTGGTCTTGAACCGCGCGCAGACATCCTGCAGCGGGTTGTGCGGTACCAATTGGCCAAGCGCCAAGCCGGTACACACAAGACCAAAGGCCGGTCCGAGACCAGCTATTCGACCAAGAAAATTTATCGCCAAAAAGGCACCGGTGGCGCACGCCATGGTGACCGCAATGCGCCGATCTTCCGTAAGGGTGGGGTTTACAAAGGCCCGGTTCCGCGCAGCCATGCGCATGACCTGACCAAGAAGTTCCGCAAACTGGGGCTGAAGCACGCGTTGTCGGCAAAAGTTGCAGCAGGCGAGCTGATCATTCTGGACATTGCAGAAATGGCCGAAGCTAAGACCAAGATATTGGCCAAGGTGATCAAGGATCTGGGCTGGAAGCGCACACTGATCATTGATGGCGCCGAAGTGAACGCAAACTTTGAACTGGCCGCACGTAATATCGACACGCTCGATATCCTGTGCAGCGACGGGGCAAACGTTTACGACATCCTGCGCCGCGATACACTGGTTCTGACAAAGGCCGGCGTTGAAGCTCTGGAGGCACGACTGAAATGACCGTAAAAACTTCGCATTACGACGTGATTCGCAAGCCGATCATCACCGAAAAAGCAACCATGGCTTCGCAGGCCAACGCGGTTGTTTTCGAAGTGGCGATGTCGGCCAACAAGCCGATGATCAAAGAAGCTGTCGAAGGCCTGTTTGGTGTCAAGGTGAAGGCCGTGAACACGACCATCACCAAAGGCAAAGTTAAGCGGTTCAAGGGCATTCTTGGCAAGCGTAAAGACGTCAAGAAAGCCTATGTGACCCTTGAAGAGGGTAACACCATCGACGTGACAACCGGCCTCTGATAGAAGCCCACGAATCACGGCCCCAAGCGGGCCGTGTTTATGTTTTAGAAGACCAATCCAAATTGCGGACCTACGGGGCCGTATACCACCAGACCCAACGGGAAACCGGCGGGTCGTAAGCAAACGGAAGACAGAAACATGGCACTAAAGTCGTATAAGCCGACAACGCCAGGCCAGCGCGGGCTGGTTCTGATCGACCGTTCGGAGCTTTGGAAAGGCCGCCCAGTTAAAGCCCTCACAGAGGGTTTGAGCAAACATGGCGGACGGAACAATACCGGGCGGATTACAATGCGCCGCAAGGGCGGTGGGGCCAAGCGCCTTTACCGTATTGTGGATTTCAAGCGCAACAAGCTGGACATGCCGGCCACGGTTGAACGGATCGAATATGACCCGAACCGGACCGCGTTCATCGCGCTGATCAAATACGAAGACGGCACACAGAACTATATTCTGGCCCCTCAACGCCTTGGTATTGGTGATCAGGTTATCGCCTCGGCCAAGACCGACGTGAAGCCGGGCAATGCGATGCCGTTCTCGGGGATGCCAATCGGTACAATCATTCACAACATCGAACTGAAGCAGGGCAAAGGCGGGCAGGTTGCACGCGCTGCTGGGACTTACGCGCAGTTCGTTGGTCGTGACGGTGGTTACGCACAGATCAGATTGTCCTCGGGCGAACTGCGTCTGGTGCGTCAGGAATGCATGGCCACAGTTGGTGCCGTGTCAAACCCTGACAACAGCAACCAGAATATCGGTAAAGCTGGTCGGAACCGTCACAAGGGCATTCGCCCGTCTGTTCGCGGTGTTGTTATGAACCCGATCGATCACCCACATGGTGGTGGTGAAGGCCGGACTTCGGGTGGTCGCCACCCTGTTACACCTTGGGGCAAAGGCACCAAGGGCAACAAGACCCGGTCGAACAAAGAGACAGACAAATATATCCTGCGTTCGCGCCACGCGAAGAAGAAGGGTCGTTAATAGATGACACGCTCTACATGGAAAGGCCCATTCGTTGACTCCTACGTGCTGAAAAAAGCCGAGGTTTCACGCGAGTCTGGCCGCAAAGAAGTGATCAAAATCTGGTCGCGCCGCTCCACCATTCTGCCCCAGTTTGTGGGTTTGACATTTGGTGTTTATAACGGCCGCAAGCACATTCCAGTGTTGGTAACCGAAGATATGATCGGACAAAAATTCGGCGAATACAGCCCGACCCGTACGTATTACGGTCATGCTGCCGACAAAAAAGCGAAGCGGAAATAGTCATGGGCAAAGAGAAATCACCCCGCCGGGTCGCGGAAAACGAAGCAATGGCCGTTGCGCGCATGTTGCGCACTTCGGATCAAAAGCTGAATTTGGTTGCGCAAATGATCCGCGGCAAAAAGGTTGAAAAGGCTTTGGCCGATTTGACCTTCAGCAAAAAGCGGATCGCAGCGGATGTCAAAAAGACGCTGCAATCTGCCATTGCCAATGCCGAAAACAACCACGGTCTGGATGTCGACGAATTGTATGTCGCCGAAGCCTGGGTCGGCAAAAACATCACACTGAAACGGGGACGCCCCCGTGCGCGCGGTCGTTTCGGTAAGATCCTGAAACCGTTCTCGCAATTGACGATCAAAGTTCGCCAACGGGCAGATGAAGTTGCAGAGGAGCAAGCATAATGGGTCAGAAGATCAATCCGATCGGCTTCCGTCTGCAAGTCAACCGCACCTGGGACAGCCGTTGGTTCGCCAACAACCGTGATTTCGGCAACCTGTTGCTGGAAGACGTTAAGATGCGCGAATTCGTCAAAAAAGAATGCGTTCAGTCGGGTATTTCCCGCGTGATCATCGAACGCCCGCACAAAAAGTGCCGGGTTACGATCCATGCAGCCCGTCCGGGTGTCATCATCGGCAAAAAGGGCGCCGATATCGAAACCCTGCGCAAGAAGCTGGCCGCCTTTACCAAGTCGGATCTGCATTTGAATATCGTCGAGGTTCGCAAGCCGGAACTTGATGCGCAACTGGTCGCCGAAAGCGTCACGCAACAGCTGGAGCGTCGGGTTTCTTTCCGTCGCGCCATGAAGCGAGCCGTTCAGAACGCCATGCGTATGGGTGCCCTTGGTATCCGGATCAACGTGGCCGGTCGTCTTGGTGGGGCTGAAATCGCCCGGACCGAATGGTATCGCGAAGGCCGCGTGCCCTTGCATACTTTGCGGGCTGATATTGATTACGCTGTCTCGGAAGGCCTGACCGCTTATGGCATCATTGGTGTCAAAGTCTGGATCTTCAAAGGCGAGATTATGGAGCATGACCCGGGCGCGCGCGATCGCAAAGCTCAGGAATTGCAAGATGGGGGTGGGCCGCGTCCGCAGCGTCGCTGATCGGATCAACGCCCTCTGAAGGAGAAATCACATGCTTTCACCAAAGCGTACAAAATTCCGCAAGCAGTTCAAAGGCCGCATCCATGGCGAAGCCAAGGGCGGCACGGACCTGACATTCGGTCACTATGGCCTGAAGGCAACCGAGCCTGAACGGATCACGGCCCGCCAAATCGAAGCCGCCCGTCGCGCGCTGACCCGTCACATGAAGCGTCAGGGCCGTGTCTGGATCCGGATTTTCCCGGACGTACCGGTTTCGAAAAAACCAACCGAAGTTCGGATGGGTAAAGGTAAAGGCTCGATCGAATATTGGGCAGCGCGGGTAAAACCGGGCCGGATCATGTTCGAAATCGACGGTGTATCCGAAGTTATCGCCCGCGAGGCACTGCGCCTTGCTGCGATGAAACTGCCAATCAAAACCCGCTTCGTCGAAAAAGAAGACTGGTAATCAGCGGTCTTGGCCGCAAGGCCAAAAGCCGCGGTGCGGTATAGGTGATTTCGCAGAAATCATCCGGGCCGCACACAGCAGTTAAGCAGAGAATTAGAACCCCCGGCTGGAAGGCTGGGGGTTTTGCGTATTGGGTGCCGTTATAGATGTTGGCAGTGGTTGACTTGCCGCCGTCCGCTTAGTCCCAACGGTAATTGAAACTCACCGATATCCGTTCGTCGTCGGACATGTTCAGCGGCACCTCGTGGCGCAGCCAGCTTTCCCAAAGCAAAACGTCGCCCACCTTGGGGGCTACATAAATGAACTGCCGCATCTCTTTGCGGGCATCACTTTTGCGCGCGGGCGAGGCCATCATCCGGGCCGATCGCGGGTCTTCAAGCTTTAACGCCGAGGCCCCGTCGGGCATTGCCACATAGGTTGTGCCACTGATCACCGAATGCGGGTGAATATGCGAAGCATGGGTGCCACCCTGGGGCAGGATGTTGATCCAGATGTCTTCCAGCTTCAGCACCTTGCCATCCAGATCAAACTCAAGATCCTCAACGAAGGCTGCGACATGCAGGTCCAGCACCTTGACCAGATCGGCAAAGATCGGAAAGCGCCACGGCAGATCGGCCAGCGAGGCATAGCTGGTATACCCCGGATAGCCGTTGGCCTCGGACCAATCCTGCCCGGCCTCGTCATCATCAGCGATTGTTAAACACGAGGTTTCAAGTTCAGCCGCATCCACGGGTTTACCAAGCTCGGACAAAGCGGCGCGATAAAGACGGGTGACAAAGAGGGATTCGATTTGGGCCATGGCTGTGTCATAGCGCAGAGTTTTGCGGCTGGCGAGAGGGATGGTCTGACGCGGCCTGAAATTGAAAGCAACAATCCTGCGGGCCTGCCTGACATACCAAAACCTGACGGCATCAAATGGGCCACTTTTTACACTGTCCCGATGACCGCTTTTAATACCGATGCCATTGGGATCGCGCGCAAACGACCAACTTCTATAGTGCTTTGCCGGAAACATCCGAACACTGCTTGCAATGTCACAAAGCCACCCAGAAACCCCTTGCCAACCCCCACCAACCCCCCTATAGACGCCACTTCGATCACTGACTCCACCGGAATCAGGGTTACCGGAGAACATGCTGTGCATGATCTTAGTTGGGCCCACCGGTGATGTTGAAAGGACCAGCGTTATGGACGCCAAAGACTTGCATGAGAAGACACCTGACCAGCTGCGTGACGAGCTTGGCAATCTGAAGAAAGAGGCGTTTAACCTCCGGTTTCAGAAGGCCAACGGCACCATGGAAAACACCGCCCGCATGAGAACCGTTCGTCGGGATGCTGCGCGGGTAAAAACTGTATTGAACCAAATCGCCGCGCAAGCGGCTGCTGAATAAGGAACGCGTGACATGCCAAAGCGTATTTTGAGCGGCACTGTGACCGGCGACCAGAACGAACAGACAATAACTGTTTCGGTTGAACGTCGTTTCACGCATCCGATTCTGAAGAAAACCATTCGTAAGTCCAAGAAATACCGGGCGCACGATGCGAATAACCAATTCAAGATTGGTGATGCCGTCCGTATTCAGGAATGTGCACCAATATCGAAGACCAAACGCTGGGAAGTTTTGACCGACGCCACATAGGCCACGTCAAGATCCAGTTTAATCGAAACCGTGGGGCCGCAACTGCAAAGGGTCCCCACAGGTCGGGAGACATCAAATGATCCAGATGCAGACCAATCTGGATGTTGCTGACAATAGCGGCGCTCGCCGTGTTCAGTGCATCAAGGTTCTGGGCGGGTCCCACCGGAAGTACGCTTCTGTTGGGGACATTATCGTTGTTTCTGTGAAAGAAGCCATTCCACGCGGTCGCGTGAAAAAAGGCGACGTTCGCAAAGCAGTTGTGGTGCGTACCGCTAAAGAAGTCCGTCGCGAAGACGGCACAGCCATCCGGTTCGACCGGAATGCGGCTGTTATCCTCAACACAGCAGGCGAACCAGTCGGCACCCGTATCTTCGGGCCCGTGGTTCGTGAATTGCGCGCGAAGAACTTCATGAAGATCATCTCGCTTGCGCCGGAGGTGCTGTGATGGCTGCGAAACTGAAAAAGGGTGACAAGGTCATCGTGCTGACCGGCAAGGACAAGGGCAAGCAGGGCGAAATCGCCTCGGTTGACCCGACATCCGGCAAAGGCAAAGTGACCGGCATCAACATGGCAATCCGCCATACCAAGCAAAGCCAGGCCAGCCAGGGCGGACGTATCCCCCAGGAAATGGCCATGAGCCTTTCGAACCTTGCACTGGTCGATCCTAAAGATGGCGGCGCGACACGCGTCGGTTTCCGCATGGAAGGCGACAAAAAAGTTCGTTACGCCAAGAAATCGGGAGCGCTGATCGATGGCTGATTATACCCCTCGTCTGAAGGCCGAATACACCAGCAAGGTGCGCGCGGCGATGAAAGAAGAATTCGCTTACAAAAACGACATGCAGATCCCGCGTCTGGACAAAATCGTCCTGAACATGGGTGTTGGCGAAGCGGTTTCGGACAGCAAGAAAATCCGTTCAGCCGAAGCTGATCTGACCGCGATTGCCGGCCAGAAGGTTGTCATCACAAAGGCGAAGAATTCGATCGCCGGTTTCAAAGTCCGCGAGGACATGCCGCTGGGTGTCAAAGTAACCCTGCGCGGCAACCGGATGTATGAATTCCTTGACCGCCTGGTGAATGTCGCCATGCCTCGGGTCCGTGACTTTCGCGGCGTTTCGCCGAAAAGCTTTGACGGTCGCGGCAATTACGCGATGGGCCTGAAGGAACATATCGTCTTCCCTGAGATCAACTTTGATAAAGTCGATCAGATGTGGGGCATGGACATCGTAATCTGCACAACTGCAAAAACCGATGCCGAAGCAAAAAGCCTGTTGAAGCATTTCAACATGCCGTTCAACAACTGATCGCGGAAGGAGAGAGAACATGGCAAAGACCTCAATGATCCAACGCGAAGTTAAACGCGCTGCATTGGTGAAAAAATACGCCGCCAAGCGTGCCGCGCTGAAACTGATCGCTGCAAACATGGAACTGCCAATGGAAGAGCGTTTCAAAGCGCGTCTTGATTTGGCGAAACTACCCCGCAATTCCGCTGCGACCCGGCTGCACAATCGCTGCCAGATTTCCGGTCGTCCCAAGGCTTATTATCGTAAGCTGAAAATATCTCGGATCGCGCTGCGTGATCTGGCCAGCTTTGGTCAGATTCCCGGCATGGTCAAGTCCAGCTGGTAAGGGAGGGTTAAGTTATGATGAACGATCCTGTCGGCGATATGCTGACCCGTATCCGCAACTCGTCCATGCGCGGTAAGTCCACCGTAAAGACACCAGCGTCAAAACTGCGTGCTTGGGTTTTGGACGTGCTTAAAGCCGAGGGTTATATCCGCGGTTATGAAGCCAAAACCAGTGCTGCCGGCCATCCAGAGCTGGAAATCAGCCTGAAATATTTCGATGGCACCCCGGTTATTCGCGAGCTTAAGCGGGTTTCGACCCCCGGCCGCCGTGTTTATGCAGGCGTCAGCGAAATCCCATCGGTCCGTCAGGGCCTTGGGATTGCAATTGTCTCCACCCCTAAAGGGGTCATGTCCGATGCACAGGCTCGTACCGACAATGTCGGCGGCGAAGTTCTGTGCACGGTCTTTTAAGGAGGTCTGGCAATGTCTCGTATTGGTAAAAACCCGGTTGTGCTGCCAAGTGGCGTCACAGCTTCAATTTCCGGTCAAACGGTTGAAGTAAAGGGCCCGAAAGGGACCCGCAGCTTTACCGCCACAGATGACGTCAACGTCGTTATGGAAGATAACACTGTGCGGGTCACCCCGCGCGGCACCTCCAAACGCGCCCGTCAGCAGTGGGGAATGTCCCGCACCCAAGTGGCAAATCTTGTGACTGGCGTGACCGTCGGCTTCAAGAAAGAACTTGAAATCAACGGCGTTGGTTACCGCGCCGCGATGCAGGGTACTGTTCTTAAACTGTCGCTTGGCTTTAGCCACGAAGTGAATTTTCCCACCCCAGAAGGTGTGACGATCACGTCCAGCCGGCCAACCGAAATCACCGTGGAAGGCATCGACCAACAGCAAGTTGGCGAAGTAGCCGCAAATATCCGCAAATGGCGCAAACCCGAACCTTACAAAGGTAAAGGCATCAAATACAAAGATGAATTTATCTTCCGTAAGGAAGGCAAGAAGAAATAAGGAACGCAAGTTATGGCAAAGACAAAGCGAGAACTGTTCCTTAAGCGCCGTATGCGCGTTCGGAACAAATTACGCAAATTCGCAGGCGATCGTCTGCGGCTGAGCGTTCACCGGTCTTCCAAAAACATCTCGGTCCAGTTGATCGACGATGTTAAGGGGATCACAGTTGCTGCAGCCTCGACGCTTGAAAAAGATTTGGGTTTTGTTGGCAAGAATAATGTGGAAGCATCCGCCAAAGTGGGCGCGGCAATTGCCGAGCGCGCAAAAAAGGCCGGTGTGACTGATTGTTATTTTGATCGTGGGGGCTTCCTGTTTCACGGGAAAGTTAAAGCCCTTGCTGATGCCGCCCGCGAGGGTGGCCTCAAATTCTAAAAGCGTAGACGGGCGTTTTGCCCGTCTCGATGATCCGGGCCGCGGACATGTGCCGGGGCACCTGGATTGAGATAATGGGCATGCGCCCGAACTTTGGGAGGCCTTGAATGGCTCGAGAAGACAACCGCCGGAACGATCGTCGCGGACGCGACGAAACGCCGGAATTTCAAGATCGCCTGGTTGCGATCAACCGCGTGTCCAAAACCGTAAAAGGCGGTAAGCGCTTTGGTTTTGCAGCCCTCGTGGTTGTTGGCGACCAAAAAGGCCGGGTCGGCTTTGGTAAAGGTAAAGCGAAAGAGGTCCCCGAGGCCATTCGCAAAGCCACCGAGCAAGCCAAACGTCAGATGATCCGTGTTGCCCTGCGCGAAGGCCGCACATTGCACCACGACATCGAAGGCCGTCATGGCGCCGGTAAAGTTGTGATGCGCACAGCCCCCGCCGGTACCGGTATCATCGCCGGTGGCCCAATGCGTGCCGTTTTCGAAATGCTTGGCATTCAGGACGTTGTGTCGAAATCATTGGGGTCAGCAAACCCTTACAACATGATCCGCGCCACCATGGACGGTCTAAGCAAAGAAACCAGCCCACGGATGATCGCCCAGCGTCGTGGTAAAAAAGTATCTGACATCCTGCCCAAAACTGACGCGGCCCCGGCCGCAGACGTTGAAGCCGAAGCTGTGGAGGCTTGATCAAAATGGCAAAGACAATCGTTGTAAAACAAGTCGGCAGCCCGATCCGCCGCCCCGCCAAACAGCGGGCCACACTGGTCGGCCTTGGTCTGAACAAGATGCACAAAACCCGCGAGTTGGAAGACACACCGTCGATCCGCGGCATGGTCGCCAAGATCCCGCATCTGGTGCAGATCATCGAAGAGCGCGACTAAGCGCCCCGCAGTCCCGGATTTACTCCGGGACCTCTGGTGAGAAATAGTAAACGCCTCGCGAGGGATCGCGGGGCGTTTTTGTGTTAACCTGAGGAGCTGCAGAAGGAGACAGGCAATGGGTAACGCTTTTCGAAATGGATTTTCACTGGACAAAGTCGATCCAAATTTGACGAACAAACACAGACGCACGATGCTTGATCTTGTTCTGGCATGGGGCTCTCTTGATGGCGTGATTGGAATGTTACTTTCAGCAATTTCTGGAAAACCTATGGCTGACGGAGCGCAGGAATTTGGAAAAGTCGCTAGCACCACGAAGCTGCACTTTGTGATAAAGGAACTTGAGAAGAAGGGCGCTTCACCTGAGGTCATCAAAACGGTCAAAAAAATCAAGAAAACATATGAACGGCATGCCGCGCCAAGAAATACGATTGCACACGCTCACTGCGCGGGTATCTCAACCGATGATTCTGAGTACGTTATTTTCGCAAAGTACGAAAAAGTGGAACTAGAAAGACTCGCGGTGGACGCTGTTCCCCTTGAACAAATGGAACGTGCGACAAAATGGGCTCGATCGTTCCAAGAAACGTGCCTGCAGCTAGTCGACAGCATCGCAATGGAACAGTCTTCGCTGGAGTCCAAGGATGTGCAAAACTCTAAACCGGATCACTTGTGATCCGGTCAGCGCCCGGACCTCCCCCATGGGGAGGGCGCTTCGCACCCACCCCGAGGTCCGGGCGATAACCTTGTGTTGGGTGGCTGACATTCAAGCACACACCTTCGCCCCACTCAGCGAAACCAGCTGGCAGGGGAAGGCATCATTCTCGTCATGTGGATCATAAGGAAGGCGGGCCCGCCAATGCGGTTACGTGCCGAACGGAGCCTAAACTCCGCAACCTGTCGATCTGTTGGTCTATCCGGCTGGCCCCTCGGGATGTTTACCGTGATGTGCGGGGCCGAACCACTTGTGAACGTTCGACGGTGGTTCTAGTGCTCGATGGTTAACAACGTCAAAAGCCACCGTGCGTTGCCCGACGCATGGAATGTCCAAGCCAAAAACGGAATCCTGTGTTAGGCTAAGCGCTGCAAGCTGTTTCGCTTTGGCTGGTCCGTCTTGCCAACCCGAATGGCTCATATCTGTCATCGCTATTGGGAGGCAAACATGGCTGACAAATACACCGGAGGGTGCGAACACGTTCACACGCACGCTGATCACGAACCGATTGATAACCACACATGCCACTGCTCGGTCTGCAAAAGCGTCACCGGCCAGCCGACAACGCATGTAATGTTCTTCAAGCATGGCGATCTGAAAGTTGACGGCAAGCCCAAGATGAACCGCCAACCGTTCAACGCCAAGAACCCGGAGGGTCCGCTGGAGCTGTTGACTTGCGAGAAATGTGGCACGCCGATCATGCTGGATGACAAGCAGTCGCGCATCCGGGCAATCGTGCCGAACCTGATGGGGTTCAAACCGGACAAGGCCGCCACCTATCACGCGTTTTATGATCCGGCGACCGGCGTGCCGCGGCCAAGTGACGGACGCGCGGTCTATGAAGGCCTGCGCCTGGAATTCGTCTGGCCAAAGCCAAGCTGAAGCCCGGGCAAAACGCCAGGACGCGCGGCAAGGGGCGGGGAACTGCCCCTTGATACCGGGCTTTTTCCCGTCTATACGCCCCCGGTGGACCCACAAGGTCGCACAGAATCGTAACGCCGTGTTTATCCCTTTCGTCGCTAACGGGGGGTAGTTCCGGCAAAAGGAGATAGCGACATGAAACTGCATGAATTGCGGGATAATCCCGGTGCAACCAAACCCCGCAAACGCGTCGCCCGTGGCCCCGGTTCGGGTACTGGTAAGATGGCTGGCCGTGGTATCAAAGGCCAGAAATCCCGCTCGGGTGTGGCAATCAACGGGTATGAAGGCGGCCAGATGCCGCTTTACATGCGCCTGCCAAAGCGCGGCTTTAACAACATCAATGCCAAAACGCATGCTGTTGTGAACCTTGGCCTGCTGCAAAAATTCATCGATGCCGGCAAGATCGACATCAAAAAGCCGATCACTGAAACGGCTTTGGTCGAAAGCGGTCTGGTCCGGCGCGTCCGTGATGGCGTTCGGGTTCTGTCCAAAGGCGCGCTGACCTCGAAGGTGACGCTGGAAGTTACCGGTGCTTCAAAGTCAGCTATCGCTGCGGTCGAAGCCGCTGGCGGATCACTGACTGTAACAGCCCCGGCACCTGCGGCGGAATAAGCCTTGTGAGGGGCGGCAACGCTCCTTACATAATACCTACAGTTTTTCCGTGCCGCGGGGCCTTGTGAAAAGGGTCTGGCGGTACGTCTTTGAAAGGGACGGGAATGGCATCAGCAGCTGAACAAATGGCAGCCAACCTGAGTTGGAGTGCCTTTGGCAAATCAACCGAGTTGCGCCAACGCATCCTTTTTGCCCTTGGCCTGCTGATCGTTTACCGGCTTGGCACGTTCATTCCGGTACCGGGAATTGATGCGATTGCCCTCAAGCAATTCGTTGACAGTGCCAGCAGCGGCATTGGCGGCATTCTGCAGATGTTCACTGGTGGTGCGATTGGCCGTATGGCGATCTTTGCGTTGGGGATCATGCCCTATATCTCGGCCTCGATCATCGTTCAGTTGATGACGGCGATGGTGCCGCAGCTTGAACAGTTGAAGAAAGAAGGCGAGCAGGGCCGCAAGAAGATCAACCAGTACACCCGTTACGGCACGGTCATTCTGGCGACGTTTCAGGCCTATGCGCTGGCCGCCAGTATCGAGGCAGGTGGCCTTGCGACTGATCCCGGCATGTTCTTCAAGATCTCGACGGTGATCACTCTGGTCGGCGGGACAATGTTCCTGATGTGGCTTGGTGAGCAGATCACTGCCCGCGGCATCGGCAACGGCATTTCGCTGATCATCTTTGTTGGCATCGTCGCTGAACTGCCTGCCGCCGTGGCGCAGTTTCTGGCGCAGGGGCGGGCTGGCACGATTCACCCGGCTGTTATCATCGGTGTGACGCTGATGGTCATCGCGGTGATTGGGATCGTGGTTTTTGTCGAACGCGCGCAGCGCAAGGTGCATATCCAATATCCGCGTCGCCAAGTTGGCATGAAGGTTTACGGTGGCGAAAGCAGCCATCTGCCGATCAAGCTGAACCCGTCAGGCGTTATCCCGGTTATTTTTGCCTCATCCCTGTTGCTGCTGCCGACCACGATCAGCACGTTTTCGGGCACCCAAGGCTCGGGCATCATGAACACCATTCTGGCCTATTTCGGTCAGGGACAGCCTTTGTACCTGCTGTTCTTTTCCGGCATGATCGCGTTCTTTTCGTATTTCTACACCGCGAACGTGGCGTTCAAAACCGACGAAGTTGCCGACAACCTGAAAAACCAGAACGGTTTTGTGCCGGGCATTCGTCCCGGTGTGAAAACGGCTGAATATCTGGATTACGTCGTAAACCGCCTGCTGGTGCTTGGATCGTTCTATCTGGTTGCAGTTGCTCTGTTGCCGGAAATCCTGCGGTCACAATTTGCGATCCCGTTCTATTTCGGCGGCACCTCGGTTCTGATTGTGGTGTCGGTGACGATGGACACGATCAACCAAGTGCAAAGTCATATGCTGGCGCACCAATACGAGGGCCTGATTGAACGCAGCAAGCTGCGGGGCAAAGGTCGTGCTAAGCCCAAGAAAGGCCCATCCCGCAGATGAATATTATCCTACTCGGACCGCCGGGCGCGGGCAAAGGCACACAAGCGCGGTTTCTGGTTGAACGGTGCGGCATGGTGCAGCTTTCAACCGGGGATATGCTGCGTGCAGCACGGACCTCGGGAACCGAGATGGGTAATAAAGTTGCGGCGATCATGGATGGCGGCGAACTGGTCACCGACGAGATCGTCATCGGACTGATCGAAGAGCAGTTGACCACGGCCAAAGCTACGGGCGGGTTTATCTTTGACGGCTTTCCCCGCACATTGGGGCAAGCGGATGCGCTGGCTGGACTGCTGGCCAAGGTTGGTAAAAAGCTGGATACTGTCATTGAAATGGCGGTGGATGACGAGGCGCTTGTGGCGCGGATTTCCGGGCGGTTTACCTGCGGTAATTGTGGTGAAGTCTATCATCAGGAAACCAAGCGCCCGGCCAAGGCTGATGCCTGTGATGTTTGTGGCGCCAATGATTTCAATTTTCGCGCCGATGACAATGCGGACGCGCTCAAAGTCAGGTTGCTTGAGTACTATAAGAAAACCTCGCCGCTGATCGGTTACTATTACGCCAAGGGTATGTTGCAATCCGTGGACGGTCTGGCAACGATCGAAGATGTGACATGTTCGATCAAAGCAGCACTGGCAAAGGTTGGTTAAGGGGCGGCGTTTTCGGCTCTTGACCTTCACAGCCTAACCCCCTAAACGACACCATCTTGCATGCAAGAATCGCTTGATTTTATGGGGAAACCCGGCGAATCGGGCACTCTCCAAGTCCTCGGATCGAGGCATGGCCCAGCCGCCGCACGGATGCTGGGCTTTAGTTGTGAAAAAAGGTTCTGGAAAGACGGAACCGCAATGAAAGATAGGAGACAGCGTGGCACGTATTGCTGGCGTTAATATTCCGACCCAAAAGCGGGTCATGATTGCACTTACATATATTCACGGTATTGGTCGCGAAAGCGCTGCTGGCATCTGTAAGGCCGTTGGCCTTGATGAAGCGCGCCGTGTGAATGATTTGTCGGATGCCGAAGTTCTGGCGATCCGCGAACATATCGAAGCGAACCTGATGGTCGAAGGCGATCTGCGCCGCGACACCCAGATGAATATCAAGCGTCTGATGGACCTTGGCTGCTATCGCGGTCTGCGGCATCGTCGCGGCCTGCCGGTACGCGGACAGCGGACCCACACCAACGCTCGTACCCGTAAGGGCCCCGCAAAAGCCATCGCTGGCAAGAAGAAATAAGGGAGGGCTGGTATAATGGCACGCGAAAAAGCCCGCGCTAAGAAAAAAGAGCGCAAGAACATCGCCACTGGCGTTGCGCACGTGAACTCTTCGTTCAACAACACCAAGATCCTGATTTCCGACGTCCAGGGCAACGCAATTGCGTGGTCTTCGGCCGGCACATGCGGCTTTAAGGGCTCGCGTAAGTCGACACCTTATGCGGCACAAATGGCCGCCGAAGATGCCGGTAAAAAGGCGCAGGAACACGGCATGAAGACCCTTGAGGTCGAAGTTCAGGGACCCGGTTCAGGCCGTGAATCTGCGCTGCGTGCTTTGGCTGCTGTTGGTCTGAACATCACCGCAATTCGTGATGTAACACCGATGGCCCATAACGGCTGCCGCCCGCCGAAACGCCGCCGGGTCTGAATTTTCCTCGCATCGCGTCGGGTTTTCCGCGCGGTGCGATCATGCTTTTTTGAAATACCCTCGGGTGTTCGCGGTCACAAGGATCCAGACCTGCGAACTAGAATGGAGGCGACAATATGATCCACAAGAATTGGCAAGAACTGATCCGTCCGGCGCAGCTGGACATTAAACCGGGTGCGGACCCGATGCGGCAGGCAACAGCGGTTGCTGAACCGCTCGAGCGTGGCTTTGGCCTGACACTGGGCAATGCCCTGCGTCGTGTGCTGCTGTCATCCTTGCAAGGTGCCGCGATCACTTCCGTTCAGATCGACAATGTTCTGCACGAATTTTCAAGCGTGGCTGGTGTACGTGAAGACGTGACCGACATCGTTCTGAACCTGAAAGGCGTTGCTGTTTCGATGGAAGTCGAAGGCTCCAAGCGGGTTTCCGTTTCGGCCAAAGGTCCGGGCGTTGTTACCGCTGGTGACATCTCGGAAAGCAACGGCATCACCATTCTGAACCGCGACCACGTGATCTGTCACCTTGATGACGGCGCAAGCCTGTTCATGGAAATGACGGTCGAGTCAGGCAAAGGCTATGTGGCTGCCGACAAGAACCGCCCGGAAGATGCGCCAATCGGTCTGATCCCGATTGATGCGATTTTCTCGCCGATCACCAAAGTGTCCTACGAAGTCACCCCGACCCGCGAAGGTCAGGTGCTGGACTATGACAAACTGACCCTGAAAGTGGACACCGATGGTTCGGTGACGCCAGAAGACGCAATTGCTTATGCTGCGCGGATTTTGCAGGACCAGTTGCAGGTCTTCGTGAACTTTGATGAACCCGAAGCTGCCGGTCGCGCCGATGAAGACGACGATCTGGAGTTCAACCCGCTGCTGCTCAAGAAAGTGGACGAGTTGGAATTGTCGGTGCGCTCGGCAAACTGCCTGAAGAACGACAACATCGTTTATATCGGCGATCTGATCCAGAAAACCGAAGCCGAGATGCTGCGTACACCAAACTTTGGCCGCAAGTCGCTGAACGAGATCAAAGAAGTTCTGACAGCGATGGGTCTGCATTTGGGTATGGATATCCTCGACTGGCCACCAGACAATATCGAAGAGCTGGCCAAGAAATACGAAGATCACTTCTAGAAATTTCCGGCCCCGCACACACTGCGGGGCCGTTTCCTAAAATGCCCGCACTGGCGGGGAAATGGTTGGATTTTTGAAAATCAAAACTCCAACCCGGGCAATAAGGCCCCAAGGAGAGCGGTCCTCACGCAAGGACACGCCGGACAAAGCAAAAGAAGGACTTAAACCATGCGCCACGCACGAGGCTATCGCCGACTGAACCGAACCCATGAACACCGCAAAGCGCTGTTCGCAAATATGGCCGGATCACTGATTGAACATGAACAAATCAAAACAACTTTGCCGAAAGCAAAGGAACTGCGGCCGATCATCGAAAAGATGATCACACTGGCCAAACGCGGTGACTTACATGCCCGCCGTCAGGCCGGAGCACAGCTTAAGCAAGACGTTTATGTTGCCAAACTGTTTGAAATCCTGGGCCCCCGCTACAAAGACCGCCAAGGTGGTTACGTGCGCGTTCTGAAGGCCGGTTTCCGTTATGGGGACATGGCACCGATGGCGATCATCGAATTCGTTGACCGCGACCCGAACGCCAAAGGCGCAGGCGACAAGGCCCGCCTGGAAGCCGAAGCTTTAGAAGCGTAAACCTTCAATTTAATTCGCTAAAAATGACAGAACCCCGCAGATTATCTCTGCGGGGTTCTGCTGTTTGGCCACTTAAACAGCCTTGTCTTTTCCAGGGTCAACTGGGTGGGACGAGAGGTCGCTAACTATCTTTTCCAATTGCTGCGGACCAACTGATGCTGATCCAACGAATTCCAGAAGATCAAGACGTACTGCTTTTGGCAGAGCCATTATTCTGGAAAACAATTCAGGGTCGATAGACATGGCCATAATACTGGCTACTCATAATAATAGTTACTAGTGACAATTTACGGTTGACTCAGAATTTGGCAACCTGTCTAAAAAGACATGTCCAAAACAATAGGCCTCGACCGAATCCTCTATCTACTGGGACAAGAATCCCCGGCTGGATACATGGCAGGTATGCATATCCGATTTGCCGGGCCTTTGGTTCAATATCAAACATATGACAAAAAATGGATCGATCACTATACTGAAAACGGATACGCGCTGCGCGATCCGATGATTGCCTGGGGTTTCAACAAAGACGGCGCAAGCCGTTGGAGCGAGATTGATCTGCCAGACCCGTTCAAGATATTTGAACAGGCCGCGGATGCAGGCCTTAAGTACGGTGTGGTTGTTTCAGTCGGTCCATTGAATTCAAAGTCAATCTGCGGCTGCGCGCGGGATGACAGGGAATTCGCCGATGACGAAATCAATAGAATCACGAAACTGGTTCAGACGCTGCACACAGTGACCGATCCGCCGGACAGCCTGACCAAAGCACAGAAAGATGCCCTGCAGTTGATCGCTGATGGCCACCGCTATGCTGCTGCCGCAGCTAAACTGGGAATATCCGAAAGTGCGCTGAAAGCCAGGCTCATTTCTGCCAGAAACCGTCTTCTGGCCAGAACCACCGCCGAGGCCATACAGCGCGCCAAAGACTACAGGCTACTTTGAGCGGGTTATCGCAGCACCAGCAGGGCTTGAGTTTTTTCAACCTAGCTGGAGGCTATGACCATGAAGACCACCACCCTATCTTTCGAGAATATGCACAACCACGGAGAATTGTTCGCCAATCTGTTCAGGGCGCGCAAGCAATCCTTTATCGTGCAGAACAACTGGGATCTGCCTGAAGCGAACGGCATGGAATACGATCAGTATGACACCCCTGCCAGCCGCTGGATCGCGGTGCATCAGTTTGGCGAAGTACTGGCCGGGATCCGTTTGACCCCAACAACCGCGCGCTGCGGGATTTACACATATATGATTCGCGATGCGCAAAAGGGATTGCTTGAATCGATCCCTCAGGAGCTTTTGTATTCTGAAGCACCGATTGCGCCGCATATCTGGGAATCAAGCCGGGTATTTGTTTCACAAAACGTTCCGTCAAACATGCGGATGCGGGTGCAGGCCAATCTGATGGGCGAAATGATCAGTGCTGCGCGTACGTTGGGGGCTACCCAAATCCTTGGTTTGGTGCCTGCCGTTTGGTCGCGCTGGATTGCACGCTTGGGTCTGGATGCCGAAGCTGCCGGGCCGCAGATGGATATCGACGGCACAAACACCCAGGTCGCTTTGATGCACCTTGCGTCAAATCTGCACTAGTGTTTCATTGTTTTTTGTTTAACGAGTACACGCCAGCCTCCCCCTTGCGGGGAGGCGGCGGAGACGTTCCAAAGATGCGGGAAACCGCCGAGTCTTTCTCGGGCCTGTTGATCTTGCATAGCCCGGTAGCATAACCTGAGGTTGTGATTTTTGACAAAGGACACAGAATGAAACGGCTGATTTTATTGGCGCTGTCGTCGCTCTTTATCAATATTGGTGCTCAGGCGCAGAATACAGTTCCGGACACTACATTTCAGATCAAACTTAGCTTTGCGCCGGTGGTCAAGAAAACCATTCCCGCCGTGGTGAATATCTACGCCAAAAGGGTTGTTGAGGCGCAGCAAAACGCCTTTGCCAATGATCCGTTTTTTTCAGATTTCTTTAAGAATTTTGGCCAGCCGACGCAGCGGGTGCAGAACTCGTTGGGGTCCGGTGTCATTCTGTCATCAGATGGTATCGTTGTGTCAAATTTCCATGTGATTGCGGGGGCCACGGATATACGTGTGGTTTTGCAGGACCGGCGTGAATTTGATGCACAAATCCTGCTGGCAGACGAACAGAGCGACCTTGCGGTGCTTAAATTGACCGGCGTTAGTGATCTGCCCGCATTGCGCCTGCGGGCCTCGAGCGAGGTGGAAGTGGGCGATTTGGTTCTGGCCATTGGAAATCCCTTTGGAGTAGGGCAAACCGTTTCAAGCGGCATCATTTCCGGATTGGCGCGCTCTGGTGGAGCGGTTGGCAACGCGCGGGCCTATTTCCTGCAAACCGACGCGCCGATCAATCCCGGTAATTCCGGCGGTGCACTTGTGGACATGAGCGGCGCTTTGGTTGGCATCAACACCGCGATCCTGACCCGCTCGGGTGGATCAAACGGCATCGGCTTTGCGATTCCTTCTGATTTGGTGGCCGCGGTTTTAAAACAAGCGCAGGCCGGGAAGACCCGATTCACGCGGCCTTGGGCCGGTATGATCGGTCAATACCTTGACGCAGCTTTGGCGCAGCAATTTGGGTTGGATCGCCCTGAAGGCATGGCCGTCGTTGACATGCACCCGGAAAGCCCGTTCAGAAAAGCCGGTTTGCAGGCTGGCGACGTTGTGTTGTCGATCAACGGAAATGTGGTGAACGGCCCGGCCGAGATGTTGTATCACATGTCGGTTCTGGGGGTCGGCAGCAACGCTAATCTGGTATTCGTGCGTAAAGGCATCCACCATCAGGCCGCCGTCGCGATGATCGAAGCGCCAGAAGAACCGGCGCGGGCGAAGCAAAAAATTGTCATTGAAGGTCCGTTTCAGGGTCTGACAGTTTCGCAGATCAATCCGGCAGTTATCGCCGAAATCAGCCTGCCAACAACGGCCACTGGTGTGGTTGTAGCGACTGTTGAAGGCATTTCTGCGCAAATCGGGTTTCGCCCGGGCGATATTCTGGTGCGAGTAAACAATGTGCCAATTGCTAAGGTTTCCGATGTTCTGTCGGCCGCTAACCAACGAACGCGTTTGTGGAATATCACGATCGAACGGGATGGGCAGAAATTGTCGATGCGCTTTAAGCTTTGACGTTTTTGCGACTTTCACTGGCGGCCCCGCACGCCTAGACTGCGGTTATGTCTGACTTGTTCGATCAAACCCCCGGCCCATCAGCGCCGCAAACGGCCCCGCGCCCGTTGGCGGATCGGTTGCGGCCAACGACGCTGGCGCAGGTGATCGGGCAGAGGCACCTGTTGGGTGAAAACGGGCCTTTGGGGGCAATGCTGGCGGCAGGCAGCCTGTCGTCTATTATATTCTGGGGACCGCCCGGGGTTGGCAAAACCACTATCGCGCGATTGCTGGCGGCGGAAACTGAATTGGCCTTTGTGCAAATAAGTGCGATCTTTACCGGCGTGCCGGATCTGCGCAAAGTGTTCGAGGCTGCTAAAATTCGCCGCGCGAACGGGCACGGTACGTTGTTGTTCGTTGACGAAATCCACCGGTTCAACAAGGCCCAACAGGACGGGTTCCTGCCCTATATGGAAGACGGCACTATTCTGCTGGTTGGGGCGACAACAGAAAACCCGTCGTTTGAGTTGAACGCGGCCTTGATGTCGCGCGCGCAAGTGATGATCCTGAACCGGTTGTCACTGGTGGAACTGGAACTGATGGCACAACGCGCCGAGGCCGAAATGCGCCGCGCCTTGCCGGTAACCGGCGACGGACGGGATGCCTTGCTGGAAATGGCGGACGGCGATGGTCGCGCGTTGTTGAACCTGCTTGAGCAATGTTTTTCCTGGCCTGCCGGCAAGCCGCTTGACCGCGAGGGTCTGTCAAGTCGGCTGTCGCGGCGGGCCCCGAAATACGACAAGTCGGGCGAAGAGCATTACAACCTGATCTCGGCTTTGCACAAGTCAGTGCGCGGCTCTGACCCTGATGCCGCGCTCTATTGGTTGGCGCGGATGTTTCAGGGCGGCGAAGACCCACGGTATCTGGCACGGCGTATCACCCGGATGGCGGTCGAGGATATCGGGCTGGCAGACCCAAATGCGCAAAGCCAATGCCTGCATGCCTGGGAAACCTATGAACGGCTTGGCAGCCCCGAAGGTGAACTGGCGATTGCGCAAGCGGTGATTTATCTGGCACTCGCTCCAAAATCCAACGCGTCCTATGTGGCGTTCAAAGCGGCGATGGGTGCGGCCCGGGAAACCGGGTCCAATCCGCCGCCCAAGCATATTTTGAATGCCCCGACCAAGATGATGAAAGAGCATGGTTATGGTGCGGGCTATGCCTATGACCATGATGCAGAAGACGGGTTTTCCGGGCAGAATTACTTTCCGGATGGGATGCCGCGCGGCATATATTATCTGCCGCCTGAACGCGGACACGAGCGAGAGTTGAAAAAGCGTGTCGACTATTTCGCGAAATTGCGGTCGCAGAAGACCAAGTAAAACCACGTCGGGGCGGCGATTTTGTTTGACCTGACGGCGGGATTTAGGCCGGTTTCTTGGACTAATCGACTAATCGACTAATCGACTAATCGACTAATCGACTAATCGACTAATCATATCGTAACCATTTTCCGGCAGCATCGGGGGAAATGCACAACTGATGATTGGAGCTTCAAATGTCACGACCTGAGACAGACCATATTGCCAGATTAAGCTTTGCTATGGGGCATCCACGGCGGGTTGCCCTGTTTGATTTACTGTCCGCGCGTCCGGAAACCGGCAACAGCCTGGCGGCACTTGAAAACGCCAGCAAAATCCCGCGTGCCAGCCTCATTTACCACCTTCGGCGGATGGAGAGCGTGGGGCTTGTTCGCCGCCGGGCGAAAGGGTCATCCACCGAATTTACGCTGGTTCGCTCGGCGCTGAGTCCGCTTAAATCAGCGGTTGCCAGCCGGGCATATGGGACCCTGTCTGCAGGTATTCAGCCGCCAAAGTTAAAGGTCTATACCTAAGCGCCCTCCAACGGCGACAAGCCAGAGCATGACCCGCAGTCACCGCAGGGAAACCCGCATGCATCAACCCTGATCCCTTGACATTTCAGCTTGGCTGGGTCCATGGCTTTGGCTGAACGAAAAGGAACGGGATATGATTTTTACGACGCTTCAGGTGGCTCTTGGCGGGGCGCTTGGCGCCACAGGCCGGTACCTGACGGGTATCGGCATGGCGCGCCTTCTGGGCATAGGATTTCCCTATGCCACGTTGACAGCCAATATCATCGGCTCGTTCATCATGGGCGTTGCGTTCGTATTTCTGATCACCCGCGAAGCCGAAGCCTCGCGCTGGGTGCCGTTTGTGATGACCGGAATTTTGGGCGGCTTTACCACATTCTCGGCTTTTTCGCTGGATGCGTATTCCCTATTTGACCGGGGGCGGATGATGGCGGCTGCCCTTTATGTTGGCGGCTCCGTCGGAGCATCGATTGCCGCTCTGATCGTGGGTATTGCTGTAGCTAAAGGAATTGCAGGATGAACAGTGTTCAACTGATCGAAGTGACGGTTGACGAGGCCGATCAACGCCTTGACCGCTGGTTTCGCAAACGCTTTCCGCAGATCGGGCAGGGGCGGCTGGAAAAGCTGTGCCGCAAAGGTGAGATCCGTGTCGATGGCGGGCGTGTCAAAGGCGCAACCCGGCTGGAGGCAGGCCAGTCCGTGCGCATACCGCCGCTGCCGGCAGAACAGGGTCGCACCTCGCAACCCAAACGCCCTGATACAATTTCCCTTGAAGATACGCGGATGATCCAGAACACGGTGATTTACCGCGACGATCATATCATCGCCATCAATAAACCAGCCGGACTGGCGTCGCAGGGTGGTTCCGGCCAGACCCGCCATGTTGATGGTTTGGCAGCTGCTTTGTGTTTCGGCTATGACGAAAAACCGCGCCTTGTGCATCGGCTTGACAAGGACACCTCGGGCGTTCTGTTACTGGCGCGCACCGCCAAAATGGCCACAGCCCTGACCAAAGCGTTTCAGGCGCGCACGACCCGTAAAATTTACTGGGCCGCGGTTGCCGGCAGTCCGCATCCCAAGAAGGGGACAATCCGCTATGGGCTTGTCAAAGCCCCGGGGCACGGCCCGAACGGTGCTGGCGAAAAGATGATCTGCATCCACCCGGATGAAGTTGAAAATACCCCGGATGCAAAATACGCAACCACGGATTATTCGGTGTTGGAAGAGGCCGGGAAACGTACGTCCTGGGTCGCCTTGGCGCCGATAACCGGCCGCACCCACCAGTTACGCGCGCATATGGCGGAACTTGGCCATCCGATTGTTGGCGACGGCAAATACGGCACCAACGCGCAGACCAATGAAGGCGACGGTTGGGGATCACAGCTTGGGGGCGATATCAGCCGCAAACTGCACCTGCATTCCCGGACGATCATGTTGGAACACCCGGTCAGCAAAGCGCAATTGCACCTGACGGCCCCTTTGCCGGAACATATGGCCAATACATGGGAAATGCTGGGCTGGTCAGTGAAATGGGCCCCGGCGGATCCGTTCGAGAGTTTTAGTTAAGCAAAGACCGGACCAGATAAGATGAACCCCTCGCTTAAAAAGCGGTTTTGGACTGCGGTCGTCGTTCACGAGATCGACGGAGGCTTTGCTGTCTTTCTGGATAAGCACCGTCTGACCACGCCGGCAAAAGCACCGCTTGTCCTGCCGACCCTTCATTTGGCCGAGGCATTGGCCGACGAATGGCGCATTCAGGTAGAAAAAGTCGATCCTGAAACCATGCCTATGACCCGCCGCGCCAATGCGGCGATCGACAAAGTCGCGCCGCAGCGGGCCGAAGTTGCGCAGTTGTTGGCAGCCTATGGCGGCAGCGATCTGCTGTGTTACCGCGCGGCACATCCAATCGAATTGGCGCAACGACAGGCGGCGAAGTGGGACCCGTTATTGGTGTGGGCGCAGTCCGAACTTGAGGTCAATCTTGCAACAACTATCGGCGTTATGCCGGTGGCCCAAAACCAAGCAGACCTTGCACGGTTGCAAAGCTGCGTTACATCTTTAGATGCATTTTCCATGGCCGGGTTTCATGATTTGGTCATGCTCTCCGGGTCGTTGGTGATCGCGCTTGCGTTGATCTCAGGGCATCGCAACGCCGACCATCTGTGGCGCGCGTCACGTGTTGACGAGGATTGGCAGACTGAAATGTGGGGTATTGACGAAGAAGCCGAACAAACTGCGGCACTGAAACAAGCTGGATTCCTGAATTCTTTTCGCTTCTTTCAACTGGTAAACCCGGCCTAGCTAAAGGGTGATAACTTACTGATATCATTAAACAAATCAGATTCCTCCGGATGCCGGGAAAATGCGATCAGATGCAGGAATTCTGCCCGAGTCGGCAAGTTACCATAGGTCAATCAGGGATTGTGTACTTGACCTTATGGTAAGGAATTGTCCAAACTTGCGCGCGCTGGGCATTTCGATGCGCGGCACAAAAACGATTCTGGCCTTCGGGCCTAAATCCTCCCGAAAAGGGACGGACCATCAGGAAGAGGTAAAAATGAAAAAATCAGTATTTCTCGGTGCGCTGACAGTAGCTGGATTGGCTGCAGGTCTGGCGTCTGCCGGCACTATGGATGATGTTAAAGCCAAAGGGTTTTTGCAGTGTGGCGTTTCGACCGGTCTGGTTGGCTTTGCGGCCCCGGATGCAAATGGCGAATGGGACGGCTTTGACGTGTCCGTTTGTCGCGCAATTGCAGCGGCCGTTCTGGGCGACGCAAAGGCCGTCAAATTCACCCCAACAACCGGCAAGACCCGCTTTACAGCGCTTGCTTCGGGTGAAGTCGACGTTCTGGCACGTAACACGACCTGGACATTCAGCCGCGATGTTGACCTGAAGTTCACCTTTATCGGCGTAAACTATTACGACGGTCAGGGCTTTATGGTTCCAAAAGCCTTGGGTGTTGCCTCGGCCAAAGATCTGGACGGCGCGACTGTCTGCATTCAGACCGGTACAACAACCGAGCTGAACCTGGCAGATTATTTCCGTGCAAACAACATCAAGTACGAGCCAGTGCCGATCGAAACCAATGCTGAAGCTCAGCAACAGTATCTTGCCGGTGCTTGCGACGTTTACACAACGGACGCATCCGGTCTGGCTGCGACACGTGCGACTTTTGAAAATCCGGGCGACCATGTTCTGCTGCCCGAAATTATTTCAAAAGAGCCACTGGGTCCGCTTGTTCGTCATGGCGACGATCAATGGGCTGATTTGGTAAAGTGGACTTTGAACGCTTTGATTTCAGCAGAAGAACTGGGCGTCACTTCGGCCAATCTGGCTGAAATGTCCAAAGCACCGGGTAACAATCCGGAAATCAACCGCCTGTTGGGCACCGAGGGTGACCTTGGCAGCATGCTGGGTCTTGATAAAGCATGGGCTGCACGCGCAATTGCTGCTGGTGGCAATTATGGTGAAATCTTCGCCCGCAATATCGGCGAAGCGACATCAATTGGCCTTGCACGCGGCTTGAACGCACAATGGGCAAACGGCGGTCTGATCTATTCGCCTCCGTTCCGTTAAGCGAACATTAGAAAAGGGCGCGGTTCATACGCGCCCTTTTTGTCTTGTCCAGACAAATCGTTGACTGTGAACTGATCGCAAGCCGCCATACGAGCTCGCGACACACGGCATCAACGAACTTCCAACAGAGGGCGCAGCGATATGACTGCAACTACCGACACCGATAAAAGCGTGTTCCGCTTAAGTATGCTGATATACGATACACGGTATCGTTCCCTAACCATCCAAGCCGTCGCGCTTATTTTGTTTATGCTTGGTGTGGCGTGGCTGCTGAACAACGCAGCTGAAAATTTGGCTGCACTCGGCAAGCCGCTAAGCTTTGGCTTTTTGACGCACCCTGCCGGGTATGACATCAACCAAAGGCTGGTTGAGTATACGTCTCAAAGCACACATGCGCGGGCAGCTTTGGTCGGTATCCTTAATACCCTGCTTGTCGCCGTGCTGGGCTGTATCACTGCCACGTTAATCGGGGTGACAGTCGGTGTTCTGCGTCTGTCCAAGAACTGGATCGTGGCGCGCCTGATGACGGTTTATATCGAAGGTTTCCGCAATGTGCCGGTTCTGCTGTGGATCGTGCTGTTCATGGCGATCTTCATCGAAACCTTTCCACAACCAAGGGATTTTCGCGGCGCTGATGCAACTGCATCGATGTATCTGGGAGAGTCTGTCGCCCTGACCAATCGCGGGTTTTATATCCCCAAGCCGTTTTTCTATGATGGGTCATGGATTGTCATCGCAGTATTTGTGGTGTCGCTGATTGGTATGTGGTCCTTTGCCCGTATGGCGCGCAAAAAGCAGGAAGCGACCGGTCAAATTCTGCCGGTGATGTGGGTCAATCTGGCGATTTTTGTGATCCCGTCAGTTTTGGTTTACTTTGTCATGGGCAAACCCATTGGGTTGGACATGCCGGTGCTGAAAGGCTTTAACTTTGCCGGTGGGTTTTACATGCGCAACTCGTTGATCGCGTTGTGGCTGGCCCTGTCGCTGTATACGGCGGCCTTTATCGCCGAAGCGGTTCGTTCTGGTATTCAGGCGGTCTCGCATGGCCAGACCGAAGCGGCCTTTGCGCTGGGTATCCGGCCGGGTCGTACGATGAGCCTGATCATTCTGCCGCAGGCGTTACGGGTGATTATCCCGCCGCTGATCTCGCAGTATCTGAACCTGACCAAGAACTCGTCACTGGCAATCGCCGTTGGCTATATGGATATCACCGGAACGCTGGGCGGCATTACGCTGAACCAAACGGGCCGCGAGATGGAAAGCCTGCTGATGTTGATGGCATGTTACCTGACCATTTCACTGACAGTTTCGGCGATCATGAACTGGTACAACGAATCTATCAAACTGAAGGAGCGGTGAGATGACAAATACTTCTTACGTCCGCACCGAAATGTTGCCCGAAAAGGCGCCGCCTTTGGCGCAGGCCGGGGCTGTCAAATGGATGCGCGAAAACCTGTTTTCCAGCATCCCCAACGCCATCCTGACGCTGCTGGCGCTGTTTTTCCTTTATAAAGCTCTGGCCGGCACGCTGCCGTGGATCTTTCAGTCAAGCCTGACCGCAGACAGTCTTGGTGGTTGTCGGGATGCGATCAAAGCGGCGTATGGCGAAGATGCAAGCGGTGCTTGCTGGGCGGTGATCCGCGAACGGTATCACCAGTTGCTGTTCGGGTTTTACCCGTCCGAGCTTTACTGGCGGCCGATTTTGGCTTTTGTGCTGATGCTGGTAGCGATTGCGCCGGTATTGTATGACACCCTGCCGCGCCGGATTTTGTGGCTGACGGCGGTCTATCCGTTCCTCGCCTTCTGGCTGTTATGGGGTGGGTCGGTCTGGCTGCCGATTTCAATTATTCTGGGCTTTGTTATCGGCGGTTTGGCCGCTGTCTATTTGTCCAATCTACTAGGTACGCTGGGGTCAACTCTTGCTGCGATCCTTTTCCCGATCCTGTGGTGGATGCTGCTTGCCGGGGTATTTGCCGACGCGATGCAATCCATTCTGCCAATCGGTATTGAAAGCGTTGAAAGCGCCATGTTCGGTGGCTTTATGTTGTCGGTCACTATCGGGATCACCGGTATTGCCCTGTCTTTGCCGATCGGGATTTTTCTGGCACTTGGGCGGCAATCAAACCTGTTGATCATCCGTTCGCTGTGTATTGGCTTTATCGAGTTTATTCGCGGTGTGCCTTTGATCACGTTGCTGTTCGTGGCCTCGACATTGCTGAATTACTTCCTGCCGCCGGGTACAAATTTTGACATCATTCTAAGGGTGATGATCATGGTGACGCTGTTTGCATCGGCCTATATGGCCGAAGTCATCCGTGGTGGTCTGGCAGCTTTGCCAAAGGGGCAGTACGAAGCAGCTGATGCGCTGGGGCTGGATTACTGGAAATCCATGCGCCTGATCATCATGCCGCAAGCGCTGAAAATCGCTATTCCGTCGATCGTGTCAAACTTTATCGGGCTGTTCAAAGACACCACGCTGGTGTCGATCATCGGCTTGTTGGACCCGATTGGCCTGTCAAATGCTATCCGTGCTGATTCCAACTGGAACGGGATTGTCTGGGAACTTTATGGTTTTATCGCGTTAATGTTCTGGGTCGTCTGTTTCTCGATGTCACGTTATTCCATGTATCTGGAGCGCAAGCTTCAGACCGGACACAGCTAAGGGAGAATGAAAAATGTCTAACGCAGTAACTGACCGCGAAATTAACCGCTCGCAAATGCTGGTATCCGACGAAATTGCGATTCAAATCACGAATATGAACAAATGGTTCGGCGCTTTCCACGTTTTGCGCGATATCGATCTGACTGTTCAACGCGGTGAACGGATTGTGGTTTGTGGCCCCTCGGGGTCGGGAAAATCAACGCTTATCCGGTGCATCAACGCGCTTGAAGAACACCAACAGGGCAAGATCGTGGTTGACGGGACGGAACTGTCGTCCGACCTCAAGAATATCGACCGTATTCGGTCCGAGGTTGGGATGGTGTTTCAGCACTTTAACCTGTTTCCGCACCTGACCATTCTGGAAAACTGCACCTTGGCACCGATCTGGGTTCGCAAGACCCCGAAAAAGGAAGCCGAGGAAATTGCCATGCATTTCCTGGAAAAAGTGAAGATCCCGGAACAGGCGCTGAAATATCCCGGCCAATTATCCGGCGGTCAACAGCAGCGGGTGGCGATTGCGCGGTCTTTGTGCATGAAGCCACGGATCATGCTGTTTGACGAACCCACATCGGCCCTTGACCCTGAGATGATCAAAGAGGTTCTGGACACCATGATCGCCTTGGCTGAAGAGGGTATGACCATGCTGGTTGTCACCCACGAAATGGGTTTCGCCCAAGCCGTGGCAAACCGGGTGATCTTTATGGATGCCGGGCAAATTGTTGAACAAAACGAACCCAGCGAATTTTTCAACAACCCACAAAGCGACCGGACCAAGCTGTTCCTCAGCCAGATTCTGGGTCACTAAACCTTACGACTTCGGTAAATGAAAACCCCGGCCTTTGCGCCGGGGTTTTTTGTTACATATCGGCTGGTGTGATGAAAATCTCGCAATCTGCATCACCATATCCCAGCTGAACCCAGTCTTCGACATGCGGTGTTAGCACCGTCACCGAGCCGGTTGGGTATTTCCGAAACAGATCATGCATGGGTGGCGGGTCTTGGCGCAGGTCGCGCGCCAGCTCGCCGATCCCGGGCATATGGCCCAACATCAACACTGTATTCCCCGTGGCAGTGCGCAAGACACCCAGCATTTCCTGATCGGTCGACATATACAGGAAATCGTGAAACGAAACGTCAGCAACCGGTGCAAGGCCCTTGCTAATACCGTCCCAGGTTTCGCGGCAACGCGTGGCGGTTGATGACAAAACCTGATCGGGCTGCAATCCCTGCGATGCCAGCCAGGTCCCGATCGTCAGGGCGTCACTTTGCCCGCGTTCGTTCAAGGGGCGGTTCTTGTCATCGATAGATTGATCGGACCAACTGGATTTCGCATGGCGGACAAGAATAAGACGCTTCATTGATTATCCTTTGTGAAAGGCCCGCATATGATGCGCAGACTGTTCTGCCAGCCTGCCATAGTTTTTGCTGATGGGGCAAGAACAGCGTGCGAGACAACCCGAAGAAAGACAAGTTTCTTTGCCTGCGCCGTCAAGATAGCCGTGACAAGCAACAACATCATAGCCCTGTGGCCCAAGTGCCGCCACCGGACAGGCGGTTAAACACGGTTTTTCAACGCAACTTTCGCACGGTGAGGGTTTGGTTTTCTCCGGCAAATCGATTTTCTGCATGAAAGCCAATGCGCCGCGAAACGATACAAACAATCCGGCGCTGTCATGCACCAGCAGGCTGACAGGCGACGACCAGATTTGTCCAGTGCGCAATGCCCAGCTGATGAACGGCTGATAGGCTGGGCCGCCAAACGGGAACAAGGCGGTTGCAGATACCTTTGTGGCCAGTCGGCCGATGACCCGTTCTGACCATCGGTCAATCGGATTGGCGGCGCTGTACTCCGGGCATGACGTGATGCGCTGCCAGAACCCCGGCTCGTCTGGCCCAAGCATTACCAGCGTCTGGCACCCAATCGGCGCTTTGTCGTTGGTATCAGGGTGAAACGCGCCGACAATCGCCAGACCGTCCGCCGCGCAAAGGGCGGCAAGTTCATCAAACGTCATTTACGTTGAAATGGTAGCCACAACGCCCACTCAAGGCGGCTTGGTTTATCATCCTGCCACTCAAGACCGATCTGCATTGCATCATGCCCGTCCTTTGGTTGGGGAACGTAGGTGGCAAAGATACGATCCCAGATCGACAAGGCAAAGCCATAATTGCTGTCATGTTCCGCGCGGTGAACAGAATGATGCACCCGGTGCATGTCAGGCGTTACCAAAACCATACGCAGCAGGCGATCAACCCGCAACGGCAGACGGATATTGGCGTGGTTGAACATGGCGGTGCCGTTCAGGATTACCTCAAACAGGATCACCGCAACCGCTGAAGGGCCAAGGGCATAGACCAATCCTATTTTCAGGACCATCGACAGCAGGATTTCCACTGGATGAAACCGAAGGGCTGTGGTTACGTCAATATCCCGATCCGCGTGATGCACCCGGTGCAGCCGCCACAGCAAAGGAATTTTGTGGGTCACCAGATGTTGCGCCCAAATCGCCAGATCAAGAATCAGAACCGCCACCACGATTTCCACCCAGATCGGCCAGCTTAGGTGATTGAACAGGCCCCAATTGCTCTGCGCCGCGTCATAGGCCGCACCAACCGCCAGCAGAGGCAAGAGCCAGCCCATCGCCTGCAGGCTGAGGCTGTCGATTACAACCAGCGCCCAGTTGGTAAACCAGCGACTCGGGCGGGGTTGCACACGGGTTTTACGTGGTAAAACCGTTTCGGCGACGGCAAACAGGGCGAACAGACCGGCGAAAACCACCAGACGGATAAAGGCTTCGTTTTCCATCCCCGCAATCTGGGGATATATTAGAGGTTATGCAAGTAGTAAGATATTAATCCGCGCGAATCAGACTGCCAGCCCCGTGTTCGGTGAACAGCTCCAGCAAACAAGCGTTCGGAGCGCGACCGTCCATAATGACCACAGCGCGAACGCCACCTTCGATGGCCAACAACGCGGTTTCGGTTTTCGGGATCATTCCGCCATTGATAACGCCCTCTGCCGTCATCCGGCGAATATCATCAGGCGTCATCCGGGTCATGACCTGCCCGGATGCATCTTTTACGCCAGCCACATCGGTTAACAACAAGAACCGATCCGCTTTCAGCGCGGCGGCAATAGCACCCGCCGCCGTATCGCCATTGACGTTGTAGGTTTCGCCGTTCCGCCCCATGCCAATCGGCGCAATCACCGGCACAAAACCGCCTTGGGTCAGGGTGTCCAGAACGCCGGTGTTGATCTCAACCGGGTCACCAACAAAGCCCATATCCGGAACCGCGCGGTCACAAATCATCAGGTTGGCGTCTTTGCCCGACAGGCCCACGGCCCTGCCGCCCTGACGGTTAATCGCTTGCACGATATGTTTATTGATCTTGCCCGCCAGCACCATTTCCACGATCTCTACGGTCTTTTCGTCGCTGATCCGCTTGCCGTTGACGAATTCCGATTTGATATCCAGCCGCGCCAGCATTTCGTTGATCATTGGCCCGCCGCCATGCACCACGATAGGGCGGATGTTCACCTGCTTCATCAACACGATGTCACGGGCAAAGGCATCCATTGCAGTCTCGTCACCCATAGCGTGGCCGCCGAATTTGATCACCACGGTCGCCCCATCATAGCGCTGAAAATAAGGCAACGCTTCGGACAATGTGCGGGCGGTGGCGAACCAGTCTCGATCCATGGCGGTTTGCTTCTTCATATCTGTGATCCCATATTTCCCCCCACGTTAAGGCCTAGTTTTGGCGGTGCCAAGGGGGCGGTCACAGATTGCGCCCGTATGCCGGGTTAGATACTGTCGCGGCCAAAGGGGATATCATGGACACCGATAACCGGCAGCGCACACTTTTGTTAACCGGGGCCAGCCGCGGCATCGGCCACGCCACCGTGCGGCGGTTTTCCGACGAGGGTTGGCGCGTGCTGACCTGTTCGCGGCAACCGTTTGATGCGCGTTGTCCTTGGCCCGGTGGTGCCGGCAATCATATTCAGGTTGATCTGTCCGACCCCAATCAAACCATCAAGGCAATTGAAACCGTCCGCGCGATGCTGATCGACGGAAAGCTGGATGCGCTGGTGAACAATGCCGGCATCTCGCCGAAAGGCGAGGGTGGCGCGCGATTAAGCACGCTTGATACCGATCTCAGGACTTGGGGGCAGGTGTTCCACGTGAATTTCTTTGCGTCGGTCATTCTGGCACGAGGGTTAAAGGATGAATTGGCAGCAGCCAAAGGCGCAGTTGTCAACGTAACTTCGATCGCAGGTAGTCGCGTGCATCCGTTTGCCGGGGCGGCCTATTCCACGTCAAAGGCGGCACTGGCGGCGTTAACCCGCGAAATGGCGCATGATTTTGGACCGCTTGGCGTGCGGGTCAATGCGATCGCGCCGGGAGAGGTTAAGACAGCGATCCTAAGCGAGGGTACGGATAAAATCGTCGAAAAACTGCCGCTGCGACGGTTGGGAACGACCGATGAAGTTGCCGATGTGATCTGGTTTTTATGCTCGGCGCAAAGTTCATATGTGTCCGGAACCGAGATCGAGGTTAACGGCGGTCAACACGTTTGACGGTTTATTCAATCGTAGCGATGATCGCGCGCAGCACGTCCAGCCCATCGCCTTTTTCGGCCGAAGTTAACACAATCTCGGGATAGGCGGCCGGATATTTGGCCAACACCTTGCGCGTCGCCTCGACAGACTTTTCCAGATCGTCGCCGCGTGGTTTGTCACATTTGGTCAATACCACCTGAAATGTGACCGCCGCACGGCCAAGCAGGGCCATGATTTCTTCGTCAACAGCTTTGGCGCCGTGGCGTCCATCAATCAACAGAAAAACCCGGCGCAATGTGGCCCGCCCTGACAAATAAGCCTTTAGCAGACGCTGCCACTTTTCGACCACATGCACCGGTGCCTCGGCATAGCCGTAACCGGGCAGATCGACCAGATACCGTTCTGATCCCAGCGTGAAAAAGTTTATCTCTTGCGTGCGGCCCGGCGTGTTGGACGCTCGCGCCAAGGCCTTGCGGCCAGTCAGTGCGTTGATCAGGCTTGATTTTCCGACGTTTGATCGGCCAGCGAAACAAACCTCCATCCGGTCATCCGGCGGCAGGCCATCCATCGCAACCACGCCCTTCAGAAAGGCGCATTCGCCAGCAAATAATTTCCGGCCCAGTTCCGAGCTTTCAAAATCAGGCGTTTCAGCAAAGGGAAAAGTTGGCTGCATGTTAAATCACCACCACTTGATCGCCCTGCCGGACGTCGCCCGAAACAGTGACGACGGCATAAACGCCCAGATCGCGGTGGCCGAAACCGTTGCGCAAGGCAGCCAATGTATCAACGTCAACCGCGCCGGTTTGGGGGTTGGCGGTCGTTGCTTTGCAGCGGCCGATATGGTCACGGATTTCCAGTTCCGCCGTGCCGATGCGCAGCTTTCGGCCAATCATCTCGCGTTCTGCCCAAGCCTCCCAGCCGTCGATCAACAGATTGCCACGCCACCGCAGCGGTGTGATTTCATGACCAAGCTGAGCCTCGACCGCGCGATGTGACGCGAGGTTGATCAGCGAAATAGAAGGATAATCAGTATCGGTCATCGCCTGTTTGGCCCGCACCAGACGTGAGGGCAGGGTGCGCTCGCCGTTTGAAATTGGCATCACCCATTGGATAAACCGGTTGGCGTCGCCCTGATCATCAGGGTCAATCGTCAGATCGACACGGTCGGGATGGCTGAGGGTGATCTTGTGGTAAGTCGGGTCAATCTGCGCCGTGATCGCCTGCAATCGCGGCGATTTCGAACCAATGGAAAACTCCTGACAGGGTTGCCAACGCGGCCGATCAACGTCAAAACACGACCGTTCATGCGCCACGGCCCAACGACGATCCCAGGGCATTGCCTGACCTTCAGTCAGGGACACTTCGGATATTTCCTCGCGGCCATGACTTTTAATCGGGTGCCGCCAGATCTGGGCAACCGCAGTTGTCATTTCTTCGCCGCTGCGGCTTTTTTACGGTTCAGCCCCTTAATAATGTTGCCAAACACGTCGGGTTTTACCCCCTGGCTGCGCATGATCAGGTATTGCTGTGTAAAGGTGATCGTGTTGTTGGCGACCCAGTAAACCACCAGACCACTGGCAAAACGACCCAGCATGAACATGAACACCCACGGCATCCACGCGAATATTTGTGCTTGGGTTTTGTCTGTGGGGGCCGGGTTCAGTTTTTGCTGCATCCACATGCTGATCCCCATCAGAATCGGGAAAACGCCAATCGATAGGATAGCCAAAAAGCTGGCAGGATCGGGCGCGTCCCATGGCAACAGGCCGAAGAGGTTCAGGATCGAAGTTGGGTCAGGTGCGGAAAGGTCTTGAATCCAGCCAAAGAACGGCGCGTGACGCAGTTCGATGGTGACAAAGATCACTTTATAGAGCGAGAAAAAGATCGGGATTTGCAACAGGATCGGCAAGCAACCCGCCGCGGGGTTCACCTTCTTCTCCTTGTAAAGCCGCATCATTTCCTGCTGAAGCTTTTGACGGTCATCGCCGATCTTTTCCTTGATCTTCTCCATCTCGGGCTGGATTTCTTTCATCCGTGCCATCGAGACATAGGATTTATAGGCCAGCGGGAACAGCAGTGCCTTGATCAGAATAGTCAGGCTGATGATGGCCCAACCCATATTGCCGATCAGGTTGTTCATGAAATGCAGAACCTGAAAGATCGGTTTGGTCAGGAAAAAGAACATGCCCCAGTCGATGCTGTCGACGAACTGTTCGATCTGCAATGTCTCCTGATAGCCGGTGATCAGCTCCCAACGTTTGGCGCCGGCAAACAACGAGGTTGTCATGGTTTGCGTGGCACCCGGCGCGATGGTCATCACCGGCATCCGAACATCGGTCTGAAAGATCGTGCTGGAGGGCAGAAACTTGGTGACCTGACTGAACTTTTGCCCTTTGGCCGGGATCAGCGTTGTCATCCAGTACTTATCGGTAAAACCGATCCAGCCAGTGCTTTCAACCGCGACAGTGCTGCCAACGCCGGTTTCGAACGCCTCGAGGTCTTTTACGTCGTCATATTGGACCTCTTCTAGCTTGCCGTCGGCAGCCGCAACAACGCCTTCGTGCAGGATGTAAAACCCGATGACGTCCGGGTCGCCGTGGCGGGCAATGATACCGTAAGGGGCGGCCTTGGTTTCAGTGCCGGTTGTGTTGGTGACGGTTTGTTCAACGGTGAACATGAAATCTTCATCAACCGAATAGATGTTGCGAAAGATCAATCCCTTGCCGTTATCCCAAACAAGCGTGACCGGGGTGGAAGGCGTCAGCGACTGCCCGGTTTCCACTTGCCAAGGTGTCGCGGCACCCGGGACATCCGTGAAGTCAAGATCACCAACCGGGGCCCAGCCATAAAGCGTATAATATGCGTTTGGCCCGCCAGCGGGGGACAACAGAATTACCGTGTCAGATGTTGGATCAAGCGTCACCTGATAATCAGTCAGAGACAGGTCATCGATCCGCGCGCCGGTCAGCGAGATTGAACCACGCAGGCGCGGGGTTTCAATCGCCACGCGCTGGGTTTTTGCCAGGGCCGCGGCGCGGCTTTCCTGCGGGCTGGATGTTAAGGTCGGCACATTTGCGGTCTGCCCACCGCTGGTCGGGGTCGCCGCCACTTGTGGCGAAGTTGTCGTGCGGGTGCTTTGTGGTACCGTTTCCGTGACGGGCGGGGTGACCGGCGGAAAGAAGGTTACCCAGACCAAAATCACCAGCCCACTAAGCACTGTGGCCAGAATTAGGTTTCTGTTCTGATCGTCCATTCCGTAGGTCCCGCCCGAGGTTTTTAAGATAGGGTGGTTCAACAGATGTGGACAGGAAAGGTCAAGCGGTTTTCATGGAAATGCGCGCTTCGGTCGCCTGTAAAGGGGTGTTGTTCCAAGACGGGATTAACCAATTTTCCTTGGTTTTTGCGAATTCACCACCTGTTTGGCGCGGTGCTGTTGCAACCAGGCAATTGTATCCGAAAATGGCATCGGGCGGGCAACGCCATAACCCTGAATATACATGCAGCCAAGTTCGGCCAGTTTGGCGTGTTCAGGCACGGTTTCCACGCCTTCAGCAAGGGTTTCAAGCCCCAGACTTTCGGCCATCCGCAGGATCGCCGAGGTCATGATCTGTTGTTCGCTGTCTTTGTCGATATTGGTGATAAAACTACGGTCGATTTTGATCCGGTTGACGGCAAAACGGCGCAGGTTGGATATGGCGGCATGGCCCGTGCCAAAATCATCCAGATCAATGCCAAACCCATGGTTTGCCAGCGCGCGGATGTTACGGCTGATCGTGTCGTCGTCGTGCTGACAGACCACACTCTCCAACACTTCGATTGTTAAGCGCGAGGTTGGCACCTCAAACCGGTCCACCTCCCATTTGATTTTTTCAACCAGCTTTGGATTGCGAAGTTCTTCGGACGAGAAATTCACCCCAACCGAAGGCACCCTGAACCCGGCCTGATCCCATGATTTCAGTGCGGACAATGAATGATACAGGATCACCTCGCCCAAGCGGCCAGACATCCCGGTGGTTTCAATGGCTCGCAAAAACAACGGAGGCAGGATGACGCCGCTTTCCGGATGCTCCCACCGGGCCAAAGCCTCGAACCCGGCGAGTTCGCCGGTATCAGCGCAGATTTGTGGCTGGAACCAAGGCCGGATCTGGCCGTTTTCCAAAGCCGCCTCAAGTTCGGCAGACAGGGTGTGCAATTTCTGTGCCTCACGTCGCATCTTGGGCGAGAAACTGCGGGTCGCACCCGGCCCTTCCTTGCGCGCCAGTTCAAGCGCGATCTGCGCGCTGGCCAAAACATTTTCCGCATCCGCCTTAGGCGCCCGCCCGGACAGACAAATGCCGATAGAACAAGACAGATAACAGGTGGTCTGGTCGATACTGAACGGTTGCGCCGCAGCTGCATGAATACGATCCGCAATCGACAGGGCCACGGCAAAATCAGATTTGCGAATCGGGAATAAAACAATCGCGAAATCGTCGCCGTCAATCCGTGCAACAACATCAATATCCCGCACACAGGATTTCAGGCGATCCCCAAGTTCCGCCAATATTCTGTCGCCCGCTTCCATGCCGTAACGTTCGTTGATCAGTCGGAATCGGTCGATATCAATGTGCAGAACCGTGGTTTCACGCCCGGTGTTGCGTTCTGACGCAAGAAAAGCCGACAGCCGGCTGAGGGCGTTTTGCCGGTTCACCAACCCGGTCAGAGGATCAAGCTCGGCCTTTGGTGGGGTAATTTCACCAAGGATCGCAGGCTTTCTGATCAGTTCCTGAAAGGCCAGCATCAGCGGCAACATAAAGCTGATAACAAACAGAACCGCTTCGATTTTAATCCAATAGGCCGCCACCACAAACAACGGCAGAAAGCTGAGGAGCTGAAAATCGCCCATACTGCGGCGTTTTGATTGCGGGTCCTGATCTTTCGCCACGGCGTCCCCCTTATTGCAGCAGGCCAAAGCCTTGCTCGCCTTATAAGGTAGCGTGATGTCTCTGTTCTCTTGGTTAATCGCCAAGCGAAATACGCGTGAAATTAGTCGCTAATTTTCGGCAATTTCAACCGGTTCGCCGCGCACAAGGCCAGCGAAATCAAACAGCTTTGGGTCAAGCATATGGCTTGGCCGGATATTCATCAGGGCGCGAAACATCACTTGCCGCCGACCGGGCGCGTTTTTCTCCCAGCCATCCAGAATGGATTTGACCTGCTGGCGTTGCAGGCCGTCCTGACTGCCGCAAAGATCGCAGGGGATAATCGGATACTGCATTGCACGCGCAAATTTCTCGCAATCCACTTCGGCTACATGCGCAAGCGGGCGGTAAACGAACAGGTCACCTTCGTCGTTCAACAGCTTTGGAGGCATCGTGGCCAGCCGCCCGCCATGAAACAGGTTCATGAACAGGGTTTCCAGAATGTCGTCGCGGTGATGGCCCAGCACAACGGCTGAACACCCTTCCTCGCGGGCGATACGGTAAAGATTGCCACGCCGAAGGCGCGAGCACATGGCGCAATAGGTGCGACCGGCCGGAACCTTGGATTTCACGATGGAATAGGTGTCCTGATATTCGATCCGGTGCGGCACACCCATTTTTTGCAGGAACTCCGGCAGGACAGTCGCCGGGAAATTCGGCTGCCCCTGATCCAGATTGCAGGCCAGCAATTCCACCGGCAACATACCACGCCATTGCAGTTCATGCAGCACCGCGAGCAGAGTGTAGCTGTCCTTGCCACCCGACAGGCAAACCAGCCATTTGGCACCGCGTTCAACCATTCCATAAGCCTCAACCGCCTCGCGCACCTCGCGCACGATCCGCTTGCGGAGTTTCTTGAACTCGGTCGTCGAGGGCGCGTTGTGGAACAACGGATGGATATCGGTGGGGGTGTCGAGCATGGGGTCCGCCGCTTTGCCGCGTTTAGATTTCTGTCTGAACGTATAGACAGTTCAGGCAATCAACGGCAAGGTTGAAGCATGGTTGACGTAAACCCGAAAGGAACCGACTGGACGGCAGACGAAGTTGATCTGATCGTTGCCGAGTATTTTAAAATGCTCCGTGCAGAGTTGGCCAATAGGAGTATGGTTAAGCTTAGGGTGAACGAGAAAATCCAACACGCCACCGGGCGCAGCAAGGGGTCTGTTGAATTTAAGAACCGCAACATCAGCGCGGCATTGCAAAAATTGGGGATGCCGATTGTAACTGGGTATTTGCAGCGGCTAATTACCAAAATGCGCTTTTTGATGGAATTGAACGGTACTTGACCGCGCAGGATCCACTGATGGAATTCACGGGTTCCTCTGTGAAGGGGCTGAATGAAGCACCCCCACTATTTTTGGAATCGGCTCCGGTTCTATCCAGCGACGACAATGTACGCCACGAAGGTTTGGATCGTCTGGTCAGAAAATTTGACCCCGCGGACCGGGACGATCGCAATCGCGCGCTGGGATTAAGTGGCGAAGAAACAATTTTGTTATTCGAGCGCAAGCGCTTAACCGATGCAGGGATGCCGGAACTTGCTGGGAAAATCAGATGGGTGTCTCAAGAAGATGGCGACGGAGCCGGATATGATATCCGGTCGTTTGACTTTTCTGGCTACGAACGATTGCTAGAGGTCAAGACCACGCGAGGCTACCAGAAGACACCGTTTTATCTGTCACGAAATGAGCTTGAGTTTTCTGAAGAACGACCCGACGCGTTTCGGATCGTGCGGCTTTATGATTTTGCGCGTGTTCCGAGAGCTTTTGAGCTTTCGCCGCCTTTGAACAAAGTTGTACGGCTTCGACCTGAAAGCTACAAAGCCTCGTTCGCTTAATACCCGCCCTTGCGCCGGCTTTCCGGCAGCCCGGCCACTTTGCCGCCTTGTTTGGACGGGTCGAGCGGGAACAGGGCGTAGACGTCGCTTTGCGCGACTTTCTCGCCCCACGCGTCGCTCATGGCTTTGCAGATGGTGCGGGTGTTGGGCTGGTTCTCGCGGTTGTCGATATATTCCGAGCGCAGGTAATTGATCAGGTCCCAGTGCCGTTCAGTCAACTCGATACCTTCCGCGGCAGCAATCGCGTGGCTGACCGATTCGCTCCAGTCATCCAGATTTACCAGATACCCGTTGTCGTTGGTTTTAATTGATACGCCGTCAACGTCGATTGCCATAGTCCTGTTCCTTTTTGTCCATGCCCCTTACGGGAATGGAGTTGCATACATTCTAATATGTGATTTTTTATGACTCGCAAACAAAAATCAAGAGGCGTCGTGATCGTGGCCGCAATCATCATCCGGCTGTTGCGCGTCTGGCACCGGATCGTACCCCGATCCGCCCCAAGGCTGGCACCGGCCAATCCGTCGGGCTGCCAGCCATGTGCCCTTGATGCCGCCATGTTTTTCCAGCGCCTCAAGTGCGTAGGCCGAACAGGTCGGTTGATATCGACAGCCATGCCCAACCCACGGGCTGCCGACCAATCGATAGGCACGCACGGGCAGGGAAATGATAAAGGCCAGCGGAGTCATGGCCGCGCCTTGGCAGTGTGAATGCGCTGCACCGCAGTTGTCAGGTTGTTCAGCAGCGCATCAAACGGACGGGTGGCGGTGGATTGTGGTCGCCCGATCAGCACATAATCCCAACCGGCACACCCCAAACCGGGCAGAACCAGCCGGGCAATTTCACGCAACCGGCGTTTGGCGCGGTTGCGGGCGACGGCATTGCCGACTTTACGTGAACAGGTAAAACCGACGCGGATCAGGGCGGGGTCACATTCAGCCGCATCGCGCTGACGTGCCTGCAAAGTGAATGCCGCCGTGCTTTGGCGGCGTCCGTGATTGGCTTTCAGGAAATCCGAACGGTTTTGCAGGGTTTTCAGAACGCATAAAGAAACCGCCGGAAGCGGATCACCGGCTGGGGCGCTTGGGCCTGCCTGTGTCGCCTGCGGCGGTGTCATTTCAGATGCCTTTCGGGGCTTTCGCCGATGTCCTTAGGCGGACAGCTTTTTGCGACCCTGCGCGCGACGGCGGTTCAGGATGATACGTCCGTTTTTGGTGGCCATACGCGAGCGAAACCCGTGACGGCGCTTGCGAACAAGATTGCTCGGCTGGAAAGTACGTTTCATCAGTCAACTCCAAGATCGTGTCGGGCCCAAATCGGAATAGGATTCGAAGGCCCGTTCATTCAGAAGCCGCTGTTTACGGTGGCCTTAAAGGGAAGTCAATTCGCCCATTCGGCGTTTTTTGCAACAATTCCCGAAATTTCAGCCCGGTATTTGGCAGATGTGCCAGCGAAAGGCAGATTTCCGGCATCCTATTGAAACAAATGCTCACCACAGATCAAGCGGTTGTGAGGCCCCTATCGCCGGGCTGCGATCTGGCTCAGATAGGGGTCAACGAATGCGGAAAAGGTTGGCACGATGACAGAACAGGTTCAAAGCGGCGGATTTTCCCTGAAAAGGTTGGTGCCGCTGGTTGTTATTTTTGCCGTGGCGGTACTGGGATACTTCACGCTGGGCGAATATCTGAGCTTTGACACATTGCGCGACAATCGCGAGGCGCTGTTGGGGTTTCGCGACCAAAACTATGCGCTGACGGCGCTGGCCTTTATGGCGATTTATGTGGTGATCGTGGCGTTTTCACTGCCCGGTGCGGCGGCGGCTACGCTGACCGGCGGGTTTTTGTTTGGGGTTTTTCCCGGTGTGTTCCTGAATGTGGGGGCCGCCACGGTCGGTGCCGCACTGATTTTCAGCGCGGCGCGTTATGGTCTGGGCGAGGCCTTGTCGCGCAAGCTTAATACCTCGGACGGGGCGGTAAAAAACATCATGGATGGCCTGCGCGAAAACGAGCTGTCGTTTTTGTTTTTGATGCGCCTTGTCCCGGCGGTGCCGTTTTTTGCCGCCAACCTGATCCCGGCCTTGGTCGGGGTGAAAACCGGGCGATTCGTGATCACGACCTTCCTTGGCATCATCCCCGGTGGGCTGGTTTACACCTGGATCGGCGCCGGTCTGGGCGAGGTGTTCGCACGCGGTGAAAGCCCAAGTCTGGGGGTCATATTCGAGCCGCAAATCCTTGGCCCAATCCTTGGTCTTTGCGCATTGGCGGCCTTGCCGGTGGTATTCAAACTGTTGAAAAAGAAAGCAGACTGACAATGACCAAGCATATCAAAACTGACCTTTGCGTAATCGGCGGCGGCTCGGGTGGGCTTTCGGTCGCAGCCGGGGCTGTGCAGATGGGGGCGTCGGTTGTGTTGGTCGAAGGCGGCAAAATGGGTGGTGATTGCCTGAATTACGGGTGTGTGCCGTCCAAGGCGTTGATTGCGGCAGGTAAGCACGCGCATGCGATGACGACCGGTGCGCCCTTCGGGATTACGCCGGTTGTGCCCAAGGTCGATTATGCCGCCGCCAAGGATCATGTCGCGTCGGTGATTGCTGGCATCGCACCGCACGACAGCGTTGAACGGTTCCAGGGGCTGGGTGTTCAGGTGATCGAGGCTTATGGCACGTTCATTTCTGAAACCGAGCTTCAGGCCGGGGATACGATCATCAAGGCCAGACGATTCGTGATTGCAACCGGCTCGTCCCCGTTTGTGCCGCCAATTCAGGGCTTGGACAAAGTCCCTTATTATACCAACGAAAACATCTTTGATCTGCGCGAACAGCCCAAGCATCTGATTGTCATCGGCGGCGGGCCGATTGGCATGGAACTAGCGCAGGCGCATCGCAGGCTTGGCAGCGACGTGACGGTGCTGGAAGGCATGACTGCGCTGGGCAAGGATGACCCTGAACTGGCAGCAATCGCGTTGGCGCGTATCCGGGCCGAGGGCGTTGTGATTGTCGAAGGGGCGCTGGCGTCCGAGATCAAAGGCAAGGCAGGTGCCGTTGAGGTGCATACAAAGGATGGGGCCGTTTACAAAGGCTCGCATTTGTTGATGGCGGTGGGGCGCAAACCCAATCTCGACACACTGGATCTTACGGCGGCGGGTGTGGCGTTTGACCGCTCCGGCGTGACGGTGGACGCCAGCCTGAAAACCAGCAATCCGAAAATCTATGCCATCGGGGATGTGGCCGGCGGGCTGCAATTCACCCATATGGCCAATTATCACGCGGGCATTGTCATTCGATCTGCCCTGTTTGGCCTGCCGTCAAAGGCCAGCACCGCGCATATCCCCTGGGCGACCTATACCGATCCTGAAATCGCCCAGGTCGGCCTGACCGAAGCGCAAGCGCGCGAACAGCACAGTGACGCGGTGGAGGTTGTGCGGTTTAACTTTGCCGAAAACGACCGGGCAAGGGCCGAACTGACAACCACTGGCCTGATCAAGGTGATGGTGCTTAAAGGTCGCCCGATTGGTGCGTCGATCGTTGGCGCGCAGGCGGGTGAACTTATTCAGGTCTGGTCACTGGCGATTGCAAACCGGTTGAAAATGGGCGCGGTGGCAGCAATGGTATCGCCTTATCCGACGATGGGCGAGATTAACAAACGCGCTGCCGGTGCCTATTTCGGCCCGCGCCTGTTCAGCAACCCATGGGTAAAACGGGTGGTGAGGCTGGTCCAGAAGTTCTGAAAAGCAAAAGCCTTACTGCGCGCAGGCGGGGTTGAAGCCGCGCCGCAAGGTCAATAGCTTGCCAACAAAGAGGACACGAATAATTTATGTTTCTGAACTCGCTTACCGGACGGTTTTTGCTGCTGACGATTGTGTTTGTCATGCTGGCCGAAGTCATGATCTTCGTACCCTCGGTTGCGCGGTTCCGGCAGGATTATCTGCAAGCCCGGCTTGAACGCGGGCAGTTGGCCTCGCTGGCGGTTCTGGCCAATGCAGACCAGATGGTTAATCCGGCGTTGGAAAAGGAACTGCTGGAAAATGCCGGCGTAATGAACGTCGTCCTCAGGCGCAACGAGGTGCGCGAACTGGTGCTGTCCTCGCCAATGCCGGTGGCAGTCGAGGCGACTTACGATTTGCGCGACGCGTCGCCAATTGTGCTGATCCGCGATGCGGTGATGATCCTGTTTGATGCCGACGACAGGGTGATACGGGTGATCGGCACCCCGGTCAAAAAGGCTGGATTGCAGATCGAGGTTACACTGCACACAACCGAAATGCGCACAGCGATGCTGGACTATGGATATCGTGTGTTCTTGCTGTCGCTGATCATTTCGGTGATCACATCCGCCCTGCTGTTTTTCGCCGTGCGCTGGTTTCTGGTGTTGCCGATCAGGCGGGTGGTTGGCCATATCACCGCCTTTAAAGACGCACCGCAGGATTTGGCGAAGATCATCGAACCAAGTGCCGGCATTACGGAATTATTCCAGGCGGAACAGGCGTTGATGGCGATGCAGATCGAACTCAGCAAAGCGTTAAAGCAAAAGGACCGATTGGCAATTCTGGGCGGGGCTGTCGCCAAAATCAGCCACGACCTGCGCAATATGCTGACCACTGCACAATTGCTGGCGGATCGCATGGAGATGAGCAAAGACCCTGCGGTAAAGCGCACCACGCCCAAGCTGGTCAGCTCGCTTTCGCGTGCAATCAAATTGTGTGAAAGCACGTTGAAATTTGGCAAAGCCGAGGAACCCTCGCCGGTTTCGGTTGATTTTCCGCTGCAGCCTTTGGTCGAAGATGTCGTGGAAAGCGAAAGCCTGCCAATTGAAGGCGACACCATAAGTTATGCGCTGGCAATACCGGACGGCATGCGGGTTAGGGCGGATGCGGAACAGATATTCCGGGTGTTGTCGAACCTGATCCGCAATGCGCAACAAGCCGTTGTTGCGACCAAAAAGCCGGGGACAATATCCGTCACGGCAACGGTCGACGCGAATTTCTGGTCTATCGAGGTGCGGGATACCGGGCCGGGCCTGCCGACCCGCGCGCAGGCGCATTTGTTTGAAGCGTTCGAAGGTGGTGCCCGCCAAGGTGGTTCCGGCCTCGGTCTGGCGATTGCCTCTGAACTGGTGCGCGGTCACGGTGGCACGCTGGAACTGGTGGAAACCAACGAAAACGGCACGTGTTTTCGGATATGCCTCCCCATAGGCAAAGGCCCGGACTTATTGCCTGATCTCTGATTTGGGACTTGCGTCGGAATGGCTTGATCGGTAAAGGCCTGCCTCACGGACCGATAGCTCAGCTGGATAGAGTACCTGACTACGAATCAGGGTGTCGGGGGTTCGAATCCCTCTCGGTCCGCCACCACCCAGTATAGAATCTCGAAACGCGCCCCTTGAGGTGCGTTTTTTCTTTTGGTTTCAAAGGGGTTTACCTGTTGGGACTGAACCTCGGAGACTGCCAGAGGGGCTGAAATCGGTCTCTGAACGGTATGTGTCTCATACCGACTGAACGTGGCCTCAGCCATGTCAGTCTAAAATAGTGGCGTGTTTTCAATCGGTTGACGTTTTGAGGGGACTGACATTTTGGAGATTCCCTCCTCTCCCCGGATTAATTCCGAACCGGCGCAACAGGTGTTGATTTATAAGGGTTTTTCGGGAAGCGTCGGATGGTGAAATTTGCAGGCATGATGTCCGATCACCCCTCACCAAACACTGCCGCGACCTGTTCGACCCATGGCGTGGTGGCGATCTTGACGAGGTCGACGACGCGCACGGCACAGGGGCGGCGCTCAAGGATGAGGGCCTCCAGCACTTCGGGCGAGAGATAGGCCAGCCGCAAATAACGCGCGACGTAGGAATCGCTGAGGTGTTCGACATCGGCAATATCGCGCATGGTGCTGGCGTGACCCTGCTCAAGACGGCGGCGCCAACCAAGCGAGCGGCCCACGGCGCGCAGAACATGGGGGTCCTGGGCGCGGTTTTCCTGCTGGGTCATATCGTCAGGTGGCAGGATTTTTGGGCGGCCGTTTTTCTTTCGAATATTTAGCGGGATGATGACGCGCAGGGTTTCAGGGGGGTTGTTCATGGGGTTTCCTTGGTTTTGGGGTTTAGCATTTCACGAATGAGGCCGGTAATGCCGTCGGTTCGCAGATCAACCACCAGACCGGCCTCGGTGATGGTGGCGCGCTTCACCAGCAACTGGATGATGCGGGCTTGCTCGGCCGGAAACAGCCCGTGCCAGAGATCGTCAAAGCCAGTGATGGCGGCGAGAACTTCGGCTTCATCAATGTTTGCATCCTCGCGCCGGAGGGCCTGCAAGGTGCGACTGGCGATGTCAGGCGTGCGCAGAAGGCTGCGGATTTCACCGACAACTGCTTCCTCAACCATGCCTGCTGGAAGGCGGTGTGGCCCCGGATCCGTTTCGCCGACGCGGTTGCGCAGAACATCCATCGAGACGTAATAGCGATAAAGCCTGCTGCCTTTCTTGGTGTGCGTTGGTGTCATGGCAGCGCCGCTTGCGCTAAACAGCAGCCCCTTCAGCAGGGCCGGCGTTTGTGCGCGGGTGTTGGCTGCGCGACTGCGCGGGCTTTCTTCCATGATGGCGTGGACCCGCCCCCAGAGATCCTTGCTGATGATGGCATCATGCTCGCCCGGATAGGACGTGCCCTTATGAACTGCCTCACCAATATAAAGGCGGTTGTTCAAAAGCCGGTACAGCAGGCCTTTGTCGATGGCGCGTCCCCGTTTGTTGCGGATGCCGTGCGCGCGCAATTCGCGGGTCAGAACCGTGGCCGAGCCGAGATCAACAAAGCGGGTGAATATATGGCGGACAGTTTTGGCTTCCGCTTCATTGATAACAAGTTTGCGATCCTTGACGTCATAGCCCAGCGGCACCGTACCGCCCATCCACATGCCCTTTTTGCGCGAGGCGGCGATTTTGTCGCGGATGCGCTCGCCAGTGACCTCGCGTTCGAACTGGGCGAAGCTTAGCAGGATGTTCAAAGTTAGCCGTCCCATGGAGGTTGTGGTGTTGAACGACTGGGTGATGGACACAAAGGTCACATCGTTGCGCTCAAACACCTCGACCAACTGGGAGAAATCCATCAGTGAGCGCGACAGCCGGTCAATCTTGTAAACCACAACCACATCGATCAGATCGGCCTCGATATCACCAATCAGCCGCTGCAGATCCGGCCTGTTCAACGTGCCGCCGGATATGCCGCCATCATCATAGTGATCCCTGACCAGCACCCAGCCCTCGGCCTTCTGGCTGAGGATGTAAGCCTCGCAAGCCTCGCGTTGGGCATCAAGCGAATTGAACGCCATATCAAGCCCTTCTTCCGAGGATTTGCGGGTGTAAACAGCACAACGCTTGCGTGTGGGAAGCTTTGATACGTTCGGTTTCATTTTGCACCCCGTTTCTGGCTGCGCAGACCAAAGAAGCGAAAGCCGTTCCAGCGCGTACCGGTGATGGTACGGGCAATGGCCGAGAGCGATTTATACTGCCGTCCCTGCCATTCAAAACCCTGCTTGAGCACCGTGATGGTATGCTCGACCCCGTCCCATTCGCGGATCAGCCGTGTGCCCACAACCGGGGTGCGGGGGTCGCTAATCATTGATTTGCGCACCGTGCCGCCCTCGACCTCATCGACCAACAATTCCAGCATGCGTTTGGCCGGTTTGCCGAGCCCGCCATAGGTCAACTCCTGCATCCGGTGCCCCAAACGCATGCGCAAATAGGGACCGCTGTTGTTCGGGGCGGGGGCATCAAACAGCCGGACCCATTCGGTTTTGAGATCTGGAATACCCATGGACTTAAGGGCGTTAAGGCGCGCCAGCACCGTCATGTCCACCTCAGGATCGTGCCCCGGCTTTGGCAGGCAGGCCTGTGTTTGTTTGCGTTTCAACTGTTTCATCATGGTCTCCAACTCGGTTTTTTGGTACCCACATGACCGCTCGCACGCACCGGTAAGTCGAGAGAACTGTCTCCGGGTTTGGCAGATAAAGCGCTGGACTTTGCCGCGCGCATCCGGATCAGACCGGCGGCAAGAATACGGCCGATTTCTGCTAGGCGGGCATCGGGTGACATCTTGTCGGGGTGAAGAGTGTTTCGTCGTGGCTGGAGCTGAGGCATGGCGGATGTTCGGTTGTTTCGTTCCCGCGGAAAATGCCATATCAGGCCCAATTGCCTCTACCTTCGAAGGGGTCCACCTCATGCCATGATCCGTGCGCCGTGATTGGTGGAACGGTTCCACCCTTTCCGATTTTGGCAATCCACGCATTTAGGCATGCAAGTATGAGGAGCCCCATGTTGAAACCGGATACGGGCCGACATGCATTCTGCGACGAATCAGGGCCAGATCCGTAGGCCGCGCAGTCGGGGATCCACGGGGTAAATTATTGATTCTACGCAGCAACCCGCAGAGGCCCGCAGAAGCACGATGGGTAAATTTATCCCCATGATGCAGTCGGAGATTATTTTTGTCTCAGCCGCGAATAATGTGCTAAAATAGCGCGAATAATCCCCTAACACATTGATCTATAACGGGTGCAACCGTTCCACCCTACATGACATCGAAACGCTTGAACGGTTCCGGTGTTCGACCTATGTTCCTGGTCCCACCTTCAGCACAGGAGCCCCTCATGGTCTTGCAAAATCTCGATCGCACACAATGGACATTTGCCGAGGCGTACGCATATGTCGAAGGTGTCGTGCTCTCTTGCCAGGTGGAGAAGTTCACGGACGCGATGTCGATAAAGGCGCCGTTGCCGTCTCTGGATGAACTGCCGGCGCATTGGTTGCGGGCCCAAAAAGTCAGGGCCCGCGAGCAGGTTCTTGTGACCTTGCATGATGGGGATCTGCATGCACAGGGGCGATTATCAACGACGGCTGCGGAACCGTGGCATTCGGAAAATGGCCTGTGGCGCCTTCATTCCGGGCATCACAAGCCGATCAGTCCGACTGAGTGGCTGGAAGGAGAGTTCAACTGGGCGGATGAAAAGCTGACGGCGTCCGAATGGGAGTTTATCGACATTCGTCTTCCGCGTTTCATGGTGAGGGCGATCTGGCCGGATTATGTGGTGCCGGCCGATGTCAGAAATGCCGTTGAGGAAACCGCGTATTCACCGCCCTATCTGGACCTGATGGATGCGGCAATCGCGCATTTTCACCTTTCGGATGCCCATCAGGAAAAGAAGGAAGTTCTGGTTGAATGGTTTCGTGCCCATCGGGTGGAAGGCGCGCAGATATCCGGGAACCTTGCCGGAGCCATGGCAACGTTGGTGCGCCTGCCTTCCGCCCAAAAGGGCGGGGCAAAACGCTCCTGGGCAAGATAACTTTATGATCCGGTAAAAATGCCGTCGCACAAATCTGTGCGGCGGTTTTTCTTTTCAGGCCAGCAACGCCGAAAACCTACGCGGATAGGCAATGTTCCCGGCTGGAACAATGCTTGCATCCCGTCTTGTTGCGACTGCCCCATAAGCTTTTCTGCCTTCGAAAAGCTCCGGATGCGTCCCGAATTGGCGGCGCCACCAAATACATGATCCCCCCATATTCGGGTGGAACCGTTCAGCTGATTCGCAAATTGAAGGGGTGAACCCAGCCTTGAGTCAGGGGTTGCACAGGCCCTGTTCAGACCCCGATTTCCTCTGTGGGCTCACCCCATAAAACTACATGAATACAAGAGATTGCGAGGAGGGCTCCACCCTTTCAATCGCTGCGCATGGTTTCCGCGTTCACCCGTTCGAACGTTTCGAGGCGGCGAATTCTTCCCGATAACGAGACCCAATCGTCCCCCGATATGAGGTCTTGTTTTTTACCGTGCCCGGCACTGCCTTTCCCTCCCATCCGCATTTGCAGGTTTTGCGTCCCCGGCGCAGAAACGGCATTGCCCCTTGCGTGCGGGGGCGCTGATGGCAGTCGATTGGGAGGATTTCAACGCCAGCCTTCGGGTCCGGGTGCCGGAGCTCGCCGAAGAACTGATGGGGCCTGCGAATATCAAATCCGCGCGGGAATGGCGCTGGGGCAGGCAGGGCAGCCTTTCGATCATTATTGTGGGGGCCAAGGCCGGGGTCTGGTTTGACCATGAGGCTGGCATCGGTGGCGGGTTTGTTGATCTGGTGGCCCGCGAATACGGGATGGACAAGAAAACCGCCCTGCGCTGGACGGCGGACCGGATCGGCTTTGATTTCGCGCCCAATCCGCATTTGCAAAAATCGGCCGCGCGGATTGCAAGCCGGATAACAAAACCGGCGCCCGCCAAAACCGCGCTAAAGCAACCCGACCGCGCAGTCCTGGCGCGCCGCCGCGCCGCGGCACTCTGGGGATCAGCAAAACCGGCCCCGGCCAATCATCCGTATCTTGCTCGCAAGCAGGTCGGGCCGAACGGGCTGCGCGTTGACGCACTCGGCAACCTCATTGTGCCGCTTCGCGATGCGAGCGGCGTGTTGCACACGATCGAGACAATCACCCCGGCGGGCGACAAACGCTATCTCGCGGGCGGGGCCAAGGCCGGGCATTTCTGCACCATTGGCGGGCCGCTCAAGACAGCAAAGGACATTTTGATCTGCGAAGGCTGGGCCACCGCCGCCAGCCTGTTTGAAGCCACCGGCCTGCCGGTCATTGCCGCCATGGATGCGGGCAATCTTGGCCGTGTTGCCGAGAGTTTGCACGGCGCTTATCCGGATGCGATCCTGACCATTGTCGCTGACAATGATGAGAGGCCCGGTCGCGATCTCAACCCCGGGGTCAGGGCCGCAACCAAGGCGGCTGTGGCGATCGACGCGCGCCTCGCTATCCCGCCGATGCCGGGGGATGCCAATGATCTGGCAATCCTGCAAGGGCCGGCGGCGCTGGTCAAGCTGGTAGCACATGCAGCGTTGGTGCCGCCGCCCGCCCCGAGTTATCCCGAGCCGGAGTTGCTGCCAGATGAAGCGCGCCAACACCTGGCCACGGCAATCGATGGTTTCATGGCCGAAATCCCCCCCTATTGGGCGGCCGTCGAGGCGGCGGAGGCCGCTGCAGAAGCGGAGAACGCGGCGGCAGAAGCGGCGGCAGAAGGGGGGCACACGCCTGATCCGTTTGATTTTAACCTGCCGCAACCGGTGATCCTGCCGCCGCTGCTTGGTCTGCCGGTCGATACCGGCCTTGGTAAAACCAGTGCGGCGCGGGTTGCCATTACCGCTCTGATCAATGATGGCGGGCTCAATGGCCGCAAGGTGATTTACGCGGTGCCGCGCCATGATCTTGGCGAAGAGCAAGTTGCGGCGTTTCAGGCGCTTGGGCTCAGTGCGATGCTGTGGAAAGGCCGGAATGCGCCCGATCCGAGCGATGCCGACCCGGAACGCCTGATGTGTCTTGACGCGCAAGCGGTCGCCGATGCGCTTGAGATCGAGCAACCGGTCGAGCAAAGCTGCTGCAAGGTTCGACGGGACGGTGAAATCCATGTCTGTCGGCACTATGCGTCCTGTGGCTATCAGCGCCAGAAAGAACCGGCTGAAGCCGCGCAAGTGATCGTTTGCGCCCATGACAGCCTGTTTCATATGAAACCTGCCGCGATCAAAACCGTGGGGCTGTTGGTGATCGACGAAGCCTTCTGGCAATCGGGTCTGCGCGGGCTTGATGGCAAGGCGGTACTGACCCAGGACGGGCTGGAGCCCGGCAAGAGCTCAACCACCTGCTATAAGGGCGATGGCACGATCGACATTGAAGCCACGGCTGATCTGATGGCCGCGCGTCACCGGCTGTGGAAAGCCCTGCAGGTGGCCGAGCCCGGGCCGCTCAAGCACGGACTGCTGACAGCTGTCGGCCTTAGTGCCGAGGAATGTCGCGCCGCCGCCAGCCTTGAGCGGCGACGTTTGCGCAACCCCGGCCTTCTGCCTGGCATGGGAGCAGTTCAGCGCCGCCACAAGATCGACAGGGTTCTGCCGCCCTACGGGGAACCCTGGTCACCGCCCGGCCGCTGTGCCGCCCTCTGGGGGATTCTGGCGCGCGCCATTGAAAACGATCACGATGCCGCCGGGGCAGTGCTTGGCCACGAGCGGACAGAAAACGGTTCGGTTCGGGCCTTGAACCTGCGCTGGCGTGGCGAGTTGCGGGCAAACTGGGTCGGCGCCATTCCGGTTTTGCATCTTGACGCCACCCTGCGCCCGGAACTGGTTACACCCTATCTGCCCGAAATTACCATCTACGGGGCCATCACCGCGCGATTGCCGCATGTGGTGGTGCGTCAGATTCTTGGCAGCCCGACCTCGGCCAAAGCTTTGACGCCTGGTCCGCAAGCCCGAGAGCGGGAGCAGAAAACCGCCAAACGGCATCTGCGCGATCTTCTGGCTTATATCTCGCTTCGGGCGCGGCACTGCCACCGGCCTGACGCCAAGGCAGATCTGCTGATCATCGGTCAGAAAGCCGCGATTGATATCTTGCGCGCCGCGGGCCTGCCACCGCGCGTTGAGGCCGTGCATTTCAACGGGCTGAGCGGGTTTGATCGCTGGGGAGATGTTGGTGGTGTGATGATCCTCGGACGCACCCTGCCGGCCCCGGCAACAGTCGATGCCATTAGCGCCGCGCTGACCGGGCGCATGCCGACCTCGGATGTGACGCAAACCAGTTGGTGGTATGGATCGTGCGAAAAGCGCATCCGGCTTGAGGGTGGCAAAACCCATGCTGTCATGGGTGAATTCCATAGCGATCCCACCACCGAGGCTGTCCGTTGGAGCATCTGTGAGGCCGAACTGATCCAGGCCATGGGCCGCGGTCGGGGTGTAAACCGCAGCGCTGAAACACCGCTCGCGATCGATCTTCTTACCGACATGGTGCTGCCGGTCACGATCAAGGAGGTCGTGAGCTGGTCCGACATTTGCCCAAGCCGCCGGGATCTGATGGCCGTGCGTGGTACCGTGCTGGCAAACGCCGCTGACATGGCAACCTGCTTTCCGGATTTGTGGAATTCTACAGTCGCAGCCCGGCAGGACCGCCTGAGGAGCGTGACAAATGGCTATTATAAGACATTCTATAATAGCCAAATGTCACGCTCCTCTGTGCAGGTGGTCTATCAACCCAAAGGGGTTGGGAAAAAACCACGCTCCGCCATCTTTGATCTTGATCTCATCCCTGATCCGCAAAGTTGGCTGAGCGCGCGGATCGGACCGTTGGCGTCATTTGCGTTCCAAACGGACACGGTTTCCGGCCAGGCAGCACTCAATGCGCTGAGCCTCAGGCTGGCCGCCCACAAACCCATCGAAATTACCAACCCCGAAAATGGAGAATGACCCATGAAAGATTCTGAAATCAGCCTTTATTCTGGCACTGGATTCACCACCATCCCGGCCCCTGAATGGCTCCTTGAAGCCGGCCGCCTGTGCAAACCGGGTGCAAACTGGCAGGATGTCATTTCTCAGGTTCTCGGCTGTGAGCAACGAAGCCTCAACCCGGTGCCGATCGGGGCGAATGAATATGACTTCAGCTTTTGGCAATCGGAAAAAACCGGCACCTATGTTGAAATCGACAGCGCATTGGGCCCGCGCGAGTGCATCCTCATACTGGATGACGCGGACTGGCTACCGTTCATGCAAGCGTATCTTGTCCCTTCACTGGCGGCTGTTAGCCAGATGGAAATGGCAAGCCAACTGGAGCGGCTGACCAACGCCGCAATCGCCTTTATGCGCCACGGCGAGGGAAGCCACGTTAATCGCGTCACCGGCCTCAGTGGGGTCGATCTCGATAACGATAAAATGCGTCGGCAGTCAGCCGCATTCCGGGCGGAGATGGCGCAGAAGAACAAGGGAGGTGTAGCATGAGCAGCGTGCGTGAAATCGGACTGGAGAAACGCGATGGCTACGACGTTGGTCGCGATCCGCGTACGATGTCGGTCACGGATTTGTCGGAGGCTGGCCATGATCGTATCTCTCGCGGCAAGGCAATGCGGATCAAATGTCTGGATTGTTGCGGCGATTCGGCCAACGAGGTCAGGCTCTGCGTTGCTGTTGATTGTGCGCTTTGGCCGTTCCGGATGGGCACGGATCCGTGGCGTGCGCCCGTCAGCGAAGCGCGGATGGAACATGCTCGACAGATGGGTATGAAAAGGGCCGCTGAGCGATCGACCCCATTAAACGGTAAAGGAAATCCGAGCGCCTTGCCCGTTCAGGCACCAACCCTGCCAAACGGAATACCGGCCGAGAAATCCAAAGAAAATAGATGGGGTAATCCGGAGGGCGGGAAATGAAAGGAATGAGCTTTACCCCGCGCGGTTACGGTGGCGATCGGCGTGGCCCGGAGAAAGTCAAGAAAGACGGCTGGAAGGAAAGGGGCCTATTCGCGGTGCTTCTCGATGATCAGCGCCTGACTTGGCCGGAACGGGAACTGGTCCAGCAGTTGGGTGAAAAACTCTACGGCAAACGCCCCGGTCGCAAGGAGGTATCAAGATGACCGACTGGACAATCACCGCGGTGCAAGACAGGCTTGAACTGGCAGCCGATGTGATGCGCCAGATGCCCGGCGTGAAACCACAGGGGCACTTCAACGCGTGGCCAGAATACTTCCACAGCTTTGCCGACAAGGTGGGGCAGGCGCCAAAGATGCGTCGGCCACTGCCCAGCCCGCGTATGATCACCGAGGCCGACGAGGCGATGCTGTGGCTGCGCTGGTTGGAGGTTGAGGACGCCAAATTGCTCTGGCTGCGGGCCGAGCGCACTGCGTGGAAGCAGATTACTTGGCAGTTTGGTCTCTCCCGCGCGGCCGCCAATCGTCACTGGCAATACGGGTTGGCGGTTATAGTTTGGCGGCTGAATGGCAGGCGGGTGCCGACGCGCCGGTCGATGGCGTATGTGATTGATGGCATGAAATGAGAGCCGACATTTGCTACGCTTCGCGCCAAGGCCTGCTATGCGGGACAAAGCGTTCAGGGGCACAACAAGGGACCGGCATGTAACTCCGAGATGAGGAGGTGTATATGCATTTAGAAAACCAATTTCTTCAGCAGATAACGCCATCATCTAATGCTGATTTTATAGCTCCATTATTGTAGTTTCGTGAGAAAATGCCAGCGAATCGCTCACGAACGAATCTGACCAGGAACATGTACAAATATGGCTGACAAATCCAACAAACCGATGGTTACGAGAGGGTGGCATTGGACGCCTGACGAGCCAGTAAAGTTGTCACCATTGTTTTCCTGGCCTTTGGATTTTCTGGCCATAATTAAATGGATGATATCATCGTGGGCCATCATGACTGTTCGGGTCCTGATACTTGGTATATCTTTCGCAACTTGGTATTTGCTCCAACCGGCAATTGAGCGCGCCAAAACATTCCAACTGGATTGGATGCTCGAGATTTGGGGCCGGAATCTTGGACTGATACTCTTAGTTGCGGGCGGGTTGCATTTGTTTCTGTTTACGTTTCGCAGACAAGATAAAGAACGAAAATATGACCCGCGCCCACTGGCCGAAAAATCACGGGTGTTCCTATTTAGCAACCAAGTTTATGACAACATGTTCTGGACATTGGCGAGTGGCGTAACCGTTTGGACGCTTGTGGAATGTGTCACTTTTTGGGGTTATGCGAACGGCTACGTATCGATGCTCACCTTTGCTGAAAACCCAGTTTGGTTTGTGGCTATTTTCTTTTTGATACCAATGTGGGGCTCCTTTCATTTTTATTGGATTCACCGACTGTTGCATTGGCCGCCGCTTTACCGCTTTGCTCATGCATTGCATCATCGTAACATCAATATCGGACCTTGGTCTGGCATGTCGATGCACCCGCTAGAACATGTTTTTTACCTTAGCACTGGTCTCATCCATTGGGTTATTGCCTCGCACCCTGCGCATTTTCTGTTTCACATGCAGCTCAAGGCGCTGGAAGCTGTTACATCTCACTCTGGTTTTGAAAGCCTATTTGTCCGCGACAAAAACCAACTTGCATTAGGAGATTTTTTCCACCAAATGCATCACCGCTATTTTGAGTGCAATTACGGTACGCTTGAAATGCCGTGGGATCGTTGGTTTGGGTCTTTTCATGACGGCACTGAAGTAGCCGCAGAAAACATTCGAGAACGTCGAAGACGAATGCACAATCTATCCGATTAAATTGGCCTTTTTAGGGACAGGGGTTTATGTCTCTAAGGGCTCTTTCCTGCCGTTAGCTGCGTCGGGCACAAAAGTCCGATTTGGATCATCTAACACTTCGTGAGCCGGACTGGAGCACTGCCGTACATGAAATCAGGGATCTGGCGCCGCGAGTGCGCGCTTCCGGTCCGGGTTTGATTGTCAACCCCTTTTGGATTTGCGAGACACTTTTCCGCGAGACACCGGAACGCGTGACAAGTGCCGGGCGAGGGGCTAGAAACTTGATATGGTCGCAAGAGAGGTGAGCGAAACGGGGTGTGTGAGGGACGATTTCAAGGTAAAAAGCAACGCAAAGCACATTAAGAACACCTCGTAACCCCTTGATATTGTACGGGTCCCTTCCCGTGGCAAATGTATACGGGGGGGCTAGGCGCGCAAGTTCGCTAGCGACAGGGTGATTTTTTTGGGAAGCCACCCGGAGTCCAGAAGCCACCCAAGACCACAATAAACATCAATAAAACAAAGCGTTAGCCATCCAACGCGGGTGGATTTTTTCTGGATTCCCTCTGGATTTTTGGGGTCCAAAAAATCCACTTGGAGTCCAGGCCGGAGTCCACCTCCGGAGTCCACCGCCGGAATCCATCGGCCCCCAAACAAAAGCCAGAAAGCATCCATGACCCTCAGCTTCGCCCCTGACGCGATCGAGCAATGGCCGCTCGACCGCCTGAAACCCTACGCGCGCAACGCCAAGATGCACGGCGTGGACCAGGTGGCCAAGATCGCTGCCAGCATGGCCGAGTTCGGCTGGACCGTACCCTGCCTTGTCTCTGACGACGGTGAACTGATCGCGGGACATGGCCGGGTGCTGGCGGCCGAGAAACTGGGGT
>FLOH01000135.1_pt3 | contig 57020 bp, 55 predicted proteins | sample 756751 | NCBI WGS metagenome assembly FLOH01 (sample SAMEA4026879, study PRJEB14308) | marine metagenome | biome: coastal water; material: water | depth 74 m
TACACCTTTTATATTTTCAGGTGCATGTATTGTATGTTACATGTGGACTATGCCTCTAGGTAGCATAGTTGATTTGTTTTTCTAAGCTGAGAGCGCCATCAAATAGTGTTTGCTCATTGTAGGCTTTTGCTATTAATTGTAAACCAACTGGCATGTTGTCACTATTTTTTGAAATAGGAAGTGAAAGGGCAGGGAGACCGGCTAAGTTTACACTGATTGTGTAAATATCGCTTAGGTACATGTCCATTGGATTTTCCAGTTCTCCAAATTTGTTGGCAACAGTCGGTGCTACAGGAGATAAAATCAAATCTACCTCTTCAAATATTTTTGCATAAGCATCTTTAATAATATGTCTTGTTTTTTGTGCTTTTACATAATAAGCTTCATAATATCCACTTGAAAGTACAAAGTTACCAAGTAAAATACGGCGTTTAACTTCATCACCAAAGCCACTACTTCGAGTTTTGATGAAAGTATCTTCCAGATTCGTTCCGGTTACACGGTTTCCATAACGGATACCGTCATATCTAGCCAGGTTTGTTGTAGCTTCTGCAGTTGCAGTTATGTAGTAAGCAGAGATGTCAAATTTCGCATCCATCATCTCACGTTCGACTATCTCATGCCCTGCATCTTTCAAAGCTTCTATTGCTTTAGCATAAGCATCTTTTACATCTTGGCTTGCATTTTCTATATATTTTGGCAGAACTGCGATTTTTAGTTTTCTGTTAGGATTTAGATTTTCATAAACCTTATCATCCATCTTTGCATTAGTAGAGTCTTTATCGTCTGAACCGCTGATGATGTCATACAAAATTGCAGCATCTTCGACATTATGAGTCATAGGTCCAATTTGGTCAAGGCTAGAAGCATAAGCACCCAAACCATAACGGCTCACTCTTCCGTAAGTTGGCTTCATCCCGACTATCCCACAAAAAGCGGCAGGTTGACGGATAGAGCCACCTGTATCACTTCCTAGTGCAGCAATAGCAAGCCCGGCAGCAACAGCAGCAGCACTTCCTCCAGAACTACCACCGGGAACACAGTCGCTGTTGTGAGGATTGAGAGTTTTTCCATAAAAGCTAGACTCTGTAGTTGAACCCATGGCAAACTCATCCATATTTGTTCTTCCAAACGGACTTAAACCTGCGTCAATCATTTTTTCAATAACAGTTGCATTGTATGGAGCGATGTAGCCTTGAAGAATGTTAGAGCCTGATGTTACCGACCAATCTTTTACTTGGATATTGTCTTTAACAGCGATAGGAACACCATCACCTATATTGTTTATATCAATATAAGCATTTAATTCAGGACGAGCTTCAATCTTTGCTCTAAGTTCATTTTTAAAGTCTGCTAACTCTTCTTTAGATAATTTTAGAGCTTCTTTTAATGTAATCATTAAGCTTCCTCTTTAAATTTTTTTACTGCAATTATTCCGACTCCGACCATTACAAATATCATAGCAATGCTTACTATGACAAATGTAAATGAAACCGGTTCACTAAAATTAGGCATCTACAACTTCCGCACATCTTTTACATGTACAATCTTCACTAGTAGCTTGGTATTTCCAACATCTAGGACATTTATAGGCAGTTGCTTTTGAGATAACAAAAGTTTCTTCATTGACTTTAAATGTTCCAAGAACTTCCTCTTCCGGTTTATCTTCAAAAACACCGGAGACTACAAACCAATCTTCGGCATCCGTAGAGTTCATAGCAAGTGTTGCCGCTGATTCTGTATGTATAACCAGTTCCAACGTGCTTTTAATGATTTTTTCTTTTTTAAGTCTGTCTACAACTGCACCGAAACCTTCTCTCGCTTTATCCATGTACTCTGCATCAAAACTTGATTCGCCGGCTTGAATCTCTTCGTAAACTAAGTCAAAAATATTTTCTGCACTGCCTTTGATGATTGCAGGTGCATTTTCGATAATCTCGTCTGCTGTATAAGTTAAAATAGGAGCCATTAAAAGAAGCAAAGATTTTGTTATGATTGCCATTGCACTTTGACTTGCCATTCTTCTTGGGTCAGTTTTAGCATTACAGTAAAGAGAATCTTTTGTCATGTCAATGTACATGCCGCTTAGTTCATTTACAACAAAGTTATTGATTAAACTCATCCCATGAACAAAGTTATACTCACCAAATTCTTTATGCACTTGTGCAAATACTTTCTTTGCAACATTGAGTATCCATTTGTCAAGTTCACCCATCTCTTCATAAGGAGTTAAACTCTCTAAATCGTTGATATTTGCAAGCATGATTCTAAAAGTATTTCTTAGTTTTCTATAGTTTTCAGCAGTCTGTTTTAAAATTCCATCAGAGATTTTCAAATCCCCCTGATAGTCGCTTGAAGCAACCCAAAGACGGAGTATTTCGCTTCCATACTCTTTTAAAACCTTATCCGGTGCGATAACATTGCCCTTAGATTTAGACATCTTTTCGCCTTTTTCATCTACAGTAAATCCATGTGTCAGAACACCTTTATAAGGCGCTTTGTGCTCAACTGCAGCACTTAAAAACAGAGATGACTGGAACCAGCCGCGATGTTGGTCTGAACCCTCAACATAAAGGTCAGCCTGATATTCCCCGGCATCATAGTTGCGGGATTTTAAAACAGCGTTCCAAGTTGAGCCGCTGTCAAACCAAACATCTAAAATGTCAGTTACTTTTTCAAGTTCTTCAGCTTTATATCCTGAACCTGGGTAAAGAAGCTGTGCAATATCCATAGAATACCATGCATCGCTTCCCTGCATCTCAAAAATCATCGCTGTAAAGTTTAAAACTTTTTCATCAAGTAAAACTTCACCGGTAGCTTTTATTCTGAAAAATGCGATAGGAACACCCCAGTCTCTTTGGCGGGAAATACACCAGTCAGGACGGTTTCCCACCATAGAAGTCAGTCTTTTTCTTCCAGTCTCAGGAACAAAAAGAGTTTTTTCTATTTCGCTCAAAGCGATATTTCTAAGAGTTTTATCTTCACCTTGGGGTGTTTCATCTACTGAGATAAACCACTGTTTTGTCGCTCTGTAGATAAGAGGAGTGTGACTTCTCCAGCAGTGTGGGTATGAGTGCATAAATTTTGAAACTTGTAGGACGCTCTCACCCATGAGTTCAAGGATTGCCTCATTTGATTTAAAGATGTGCTTGCCGACAAACTTCTCAGCATTTGGAATAAGTTTTTCTCTTACAATGGTCTCATCAAAACATCCGGTTTCATCAACAGGCATGAGAACTTCTAAGTCATAGATGAGTCCAACTCTGTAGTCATCCTCACCATGTCCAGGAGCAGTGTGAACACATCCGGTACCGTTTTCAACGAGAACATGTTCGCCTAAAACTATGCGGGAAGTTCTTGAGTTTAAAGGATTGATTGCTAAAAGATTTTCAAGCTCGGTTGCTTTAAAAGTCTTCGCAATTGTTCCGCTTAGCACTTTGCTCTCAACAAGAGAGTTTAGAAGTTTATGAGCTACGACAAAACCATCACTTGTTAATACATATTCTTCTTCAGGATTGAGTGAAATACCGGTATTTGCAGGAATTGTCCAAGGAGTAGTTGTCCAGATAACAACAGCTGCTTTAGAGTCAATACTTAATTTTGTTTTTGCCTCATCACTCAGTTCAAATGCAACGAACATTGAGTAGTCTTCTTTGTCTTCGTACTCAACTTCTGCTTCAGCAAGGGCAGTTCTCTCAGCCCAAGACCAAAAAACAGGTTTGCTTCGCTCAATCAAAAGCCCTTTTTTTGCAACTGAACAAAGAGTTCTGTAAATGTTTGCTTCAAATTTAAAATCCATAGTCACATAAGGATTTTCCCAGTCAGCTAAAATACCGAGTTGCTTGAATTCGCCTTTTTGAATATCCACAAATTTCGCTGCATGTTCACGGCAAAGTTTTCTAACTTCGGCAGTTTCAAGAAGCTCTTTTTTTTGTTTTCCACCAAGCTTTTTCTCAACCTGCTGTTCAATCGGAAGACCATGACAATCCCAACCCGGAGTAAAACGGATAGATTTTCCATCAAAATAGTTATGTTTAATAATGATATCTTTGAGTATTTTATTCAGTGCATGACCAATGTGGATATTTCCATTGGCATAAGGAGGTCCATCATGAAGAGTGAAGCTAGGCGCACCTTTACGGTTGGCTTTCATTTTGTTGTATATTTTATTTTTATCCCATTTTGAGTATCTTATTGGTTCATTTTGAACCAGATTGCCTCGCATGGAAAAATCTGTAGTTGGTAAAAGTAGTGTATCTTTGTAATCCATCTGTACCTCGGAAATTTTCTTAAAAGTTTTGCATTATATCTACTGTGTGTTTAAAAGCTTCTTTATTAAAGTGGAATGAATGGTGCTACGATTAGTTAAATTAAATTGTTGCAAGGGCAATCAACAACATGAAACTCCATCTTATATTTATTGGTAATAAATTTATATATAACACTCCTTTGAAAGAATATATTATCCGAAAAATTGAGCAAAAAACAGATTATATAAATTCAATTACATATTTTAAAGAGAGTGATAATTCTTTGTTTTTATATCTGGAGCATGAATTAAACGCATCAAGCAAGCTTATTATAGTAACAACAAAACAAAATTTTTCTACTATTGGCAAACTTATATGTACTGTTACCAGTGACAATCAAATATTAAAAGAAAACATGCTGATTCCCTCCAATAGTTCAGTATTTGATAATGGAAGTTATCTGTTGGAATATAAAGATTCTATGGTAAACGTTCTACATGTAGATGAGATGCAGAAATTTCCTGAGATTCTTTTGCAAAGTCAAGATTCAACCGCAACAATACATATATTTGAAGAAGACAAGGATAGTGCTGTTGCAATATTGAGTCCAATAGCCCAGACATTCGATGTAAATATTGATATTGTAAATTTAATTGATGGGTGGCTGAGAGTAGATATTGTAAGTAAAAAGTATGGAAATATATCAAAGTTTATTCATTCGGCAAAACATCTCTTACCATCGAAGTTAATTCCTGCTTCAAATATTGTTCATTACATCATAGAAACATTGTCGGCAAATAACAAAAAGATAACTTTTGCAGAGAGTTGCAGCGGAGGTTTGCTTAGCTATTACTTTACCAAAGAAAATGGGGCTTCAAAAATACTTGAGGGCTCACTTGTGACATATTCTAATGAATTAAAAGAGAATTGGCTCGCTGTTGAGCAAAGTATACTCAAAGAGTTCGGTGCTGTAAGCAGCGAAGTAGTATTGCAAATGAGTGAGGGCGCTTTAAATGTTAGTAACGCCGACTATGCAATATCTATAAGCGGTATAGCCGGTGACACTGGCGGGACTCTTGAAAAGCCTGTAGGGAGCGTATTTATCGGTGTACGAACAAAAACAATGCATAAAGAAATACATTTAAATCTAAAAGGTGATAGAAATTATATTCAAGCTCAAAGTGTCCTTTTTGCTGTGAAGATGCTTGTTTTAATTGACAAGGAAATGTTTTTCTAAAATAGATAGAAAATTCTTGACAAATGGAATCTATTTGTCTATAATTTCGACCTCTTAAAGATTTGGAGAATATGTCTTGTTAGCTCAGCTGGTAGAGCACGTCACTTTTAATGATGTGGCCGATGGTTCGAATCCATCACAGGACACCATTTAGACTGAAAATTATCTATTTTTTGTTTAGACAAGGAAAGACTGAGTGAAGCATACTGTAGTATGTGAACGACGGATTGACGAAGTATAAACTAAAAAGAGAAATTTTGGGCGCTTAGCTCAGTTGGTAGAGCGCTACCCTTACAAGGTAGATGTCACTGGTTCGAGTCCAGTAGTGCCCACCATTTTTGTTTTATATGCACGAAGCTTTTGATTCACGTACTCATAGTACGCTTCACCAAAACCTTAGCACATCTAAAATTAAAAATACAATTTTTTGTGACAAATTTTACTTTTTCAAATATATGCGCGGTGGTAGTTCAGTTGGTTAGAATACTTGCCTGTCACGCAGGGGGTCGCCGGTTCGAGCCCGGTCCACCGCGCCAGTTTATTAAGCAAACCTTTCGTTTGTGAATGAAAGTGACCCTTTCGTCTAGTGGCCAAGGACACTATCACTTCATGGTAGGGACAGAGGTTCAAATCCTTTAGGGGTCGCCATTTTGGTGTTGAGAAATTTTGGGCGCTTAGCTCAGTTGGTAGAGCGCTACCCTTACAAGGTAGATGTCACTGGTTCGAGTCCAGTAGTGCCCACCATTTTTGTTTTATATGCACGAAGCTTTTGATTCACGTACTCATAGTACGCTTCACCAAAACCTTAGCACATCTAAAATTAAAAATACAATTTTTTGTGACAAATTTTACTTTTTCAAATATATGCGCGGTGGTAGTTCAGTTGGTTAGAATACTTGCCTGTCACGCAGGGGGTCGCCGGTTCGAGCCCGGTCCACCGCGCCACACTTTCAAAAATCAAAAAAATTTATAAAAATAATCTGCCGACATAGCTCAGTTGGCTAGAGCAGCTGATTTGTAATCAGCAGGCCCGGGGTTCAAATCCTCGTGTCGGCACCACGATTTACTACGCTAATTCTCATTAAATTCAACACATATAATTTTAAATTTATCATTAAAATACTATAATCGTCCATTATTAATCAAAAGGTTATTGCATGGAAATTTTTAGGCTTGCAAAAGCAAGCGAAATTTATAATATCTCTACTAAAAATCTTACAGAACTTCTTCAGCTGAAATTGATTCCTCATATTAAAAAAATATCTACTTCAAACAGGGCTAGCTATTATATCCCTTCTGCTTTTGTTGATTATGCGAAAGAAGTTTTAAATTTTGAAACTTTAGAAGATGCAACAGGTAAAGTGGAAGATTTTTATAATAAAAATGGAACTAAAATCATAACTTTTTCTAATCTTAAAGGTGGTGTTGGCAAAACTTCGGTTGCTTCAAATTTTGCTTATTCTTTAGCTGTGTTAAACAAACGGGTATTGCTCGTAGATATGGATTCACAGGCAAACACTTCACGCTATTTTGCAAATCAATATTTTACAGGCAACAGCATTAAAAGTATTTTTGATACTCTCATGAGAAAAGAAAAAATAGACAATGCTTTTGTACACAGCCATATACACAGATTAGAATTTGATAACGCTTCTCTGGATCTTTTACCTAGTGAGTTGGCACTTGGAAGGGTTGTGGAATTTAGCCGTGCTGTCTTTACTATGCCTCATAAAAAGCTCAATGATATACTCAAATATGTAAAAGATGATTATGACTTTATTGTGATTGATACACCTCCTTCTACCGGATTATCTCTGCACATGGCGATTTATGCGAGTGACATTATGAGTATAGTGACTGATGCAGAGGATTTTTCTGTCAATGGATTAAAGGAACTCGCTTCCGAGATTGAAGAGATTGAAGAAGAAACAGACCGATCGATTACAGTTGATTCTATTTTTATAAATAAAGTGAAAAATTCTAAAATTCATGAAGTGTATATTGAAGCAATTGCCAAGTTAGCAATCGAGCAGAATATAGACAATGTTTTTACAATTTCTGACAGCACAAGAATAAAAGAAGCACAAAACTTACATATTCCCATGTTGGAGTATAAAAGTGAACTTGATAAAGGTTTAGTCATGAGTAGCAGCGTAATGGAATACGCCATTGAAAAAGCATTGGAAGGATAAGAAAGTGGCAAAATTAAATCTAGAAAAATTTAAAGAAAATGCAGAAAAAATTATTCAAAAAAAATCAACCCAAGGGCTTTTTTCCGAAACACAAAAAAAACTGCTTACATTGGAATTGACATTACTTGAAGAAAACCCATTCCGTGTGAGACTAAACAACTCTCACATGGAGGATTTAGTTGAATCCATAGAGCATTATGGACAGTTAGAGCCAATAACGGTTGCTCAACATAGAAATGGATACCAAATTTTAAATGGTCATGCCAGAGTAGAAGCTATTAAACTTCTGGGCGGTGACAGTGCTTTTTGTATGGTAATCAATTTAGTGGATGATGATGCAGGATTTTACCCTTATCTTTTAAATCAAAAAAGTGATCTTGATGATTTTGAGGTTTCTTATTATATAGACAGATTACTTGCAAGCGGGATAAAAGAAAAAACTATTCAGAAAAAGCTTGGGTTAAATATGAGCGAATATAAAACTTATAATTTTGAATATAATCTTTTTGATATACTTAAAAATAGTGAGATTATTACTTACGATTATTTAAAAGATATAAGTAAAATAAACGATGAAGCATTAAGAGACGAAACACTTGATCATATCGTACAAAAACTGATTACTAAAACTGAAATAGAAAATTATTTGGTAAAAATCAAAGAAGTAAATATTGGTTCCAGATATGCTTTTAAGACAGATGGTTTTAGAGTTAAAAAAAGCACTTATAAAACAACTATAGATATTGATGAAAGATATTTAAATTTTGATGAAACAAGAAGAGTGTACGATTTTATCAGCGAGATGGAACTACTTAAAACCCCATAAAAAGTTTTAAGTAGAAATAAGAATCTATATTAAATAATTGCAATAATAAAGATAGATGTTGTTCCCTGCCCAACACCTTCACTCTCAAGCTTAACATCTCCCCCTAGTATGTTAGCCATTTTTCTACTTAATGAAAGACCAAGTCCAGTTCCCTTATGCTTTTTTTGCATCACATTTTCCACTTGAGTGAAATCATTGAAAAGTTGCTGCATGTTATCTTCCGATATTCCAATACCACTGTCTTTTATACTAACATAAATATGACTTTCATCGTTATACAGTTCCAAATTTACATAGCCTTCTTTTGTGAATTTTATAGAATTTGACAGAAGGTTTATAACAATTTGTTTGAACATTTTCGGGTCTGTTTTGTATGCTTTATCATCAAACTTATCTGTGATTAAATTAAACTTTATATTTTTGTCATTTGCTAAGGGCATGAGCATATTGTAGCTGCTTTGAACAAGTTCCAAGATGCTGACATCTTCCATATGAGCTTCCATCTTTCCAGCCTCAATTTTAGCAATATCTAAAATCTCATTTATCATATTAAGTAAATAGTGGGCAGATGATTCTATGTTTGACATAGTGTCTTGCTGGTCATCTGTTAGCTCCTCATATGTAATCATAAACTGAGTAAAACCTATAATTGCATTGAGCGGAGTGCGAAGCTCATGGGACATATTTGAAATAAATGCAGATTTTGCCCGTGATGCTGACATGGTTCTGTCTATAAGCCTGATTCTCTCAAGCTGCAGAGTTATCATAGCTGCAATGGAATCATAAAATTTTCTTTCGTTGTCATCTTCAAAATCATCCAATCCTAAGCCAATAGAACCAAGATACACTTTTTCATTATTTTCAAAATCTGTAACAAAAAGTGAAATATAAGCTTTGTCTATATATTGAAAATTCTCTTTTTGAAAATATAAATCATTTTTATTTGTGAGAATTTTAATCTGTTCAATTGAAGTGTATATACATTCTCCTTCATCTTTTGTCTGAATGATTGTATTGAAAACCTCTATAAGCTGAATAAACCTTTTTAATCTTAATCTGTTTTCTTCTTCAAGTTTAGTAAGTGCAGAAGAGGTCGTTTTGAGCATTTTGTTGAAAGAGTGAGTCAGTATTGCGATTTCATCTTTAGAAGTTACAGCTAGTTGCGCAGAGTAATTTTGATTGTTGATTATATCATCAGTAATTGCGGTTAAATCTTCTATGGGTTTTACTATCTCTTTTGAATATTTAATAGATACATAGAGTATGAGTATAATAATGATTATTGATATATAAAGCATGAAGCGGATAAAATCATACAAAAAAGCTAGGGCTATGTTTTTATCAACAGCATATACAATAAACAAGTCATTTAAAATAGGCATTTTTTTATATACAATAACATGCTTAGAACTGATAACACTGTCATTGTCTTTATTGAAGTTTAAATCATAGAATATATTTTCTCCCACGCTAAAATGCGTTTTTGGATTTATAATGTAAGAACGGATACTTCCCTGGTGTGTTAAGTACAAGTCTAAATTATCCAAATTATATTTCAGTACTAAAAAGCCAATCTCTTTTGTGTTATCAAATGAAGCATAGATTTTTGAATATATGCAGAGTGTTTTATTTTCAATATATTTTCCGTTGCTTTGCTTGATAAAATTTCTTGAATCAAACTTTTGGAGTAAAGAATTAACATCAGAAGATGAAATTATTGTGAAATCACTGTTCACAACCATAAAAGTATTTTCCAGACTTAAATCATTTGACTTTTGAGTTAAGAGTCTTGAAATTCTTTTGTCAATGTCATCTGCCAATATATCATCCATGACATCAAGTGAACTTATAAAATTGACTTCTTTTGTTAAAGAGTTTACATGGTTGGTTATGAGCTTAAGCACAGAGCTAGTTCTGTCAAATTGCTCAGTAATAATTTTATTCACTATTTTTGTTTCACTTAAAAAGAGAGTATATGTCAGCAGTGTTAAAAATGGCAAAAAGCCGATAGCAATGAATGTTACAAGAATTTTATTTCGTAAAGATTTTTGAAAGAAATCAAACATCTCTTAATCTTTTTCTAATCTCTAAGATTTCATCTAAGTTATTTAAAAACAATTCAATAATTTTTGGATGAAAATGTGAGCCTGAATCACTCTGCATAATATCTAATGCTCTCTCAAGTGAAAAAGCTTTTTTGTAAGGTCTCTCGCTAAGCAATGCATCAAATACATCAACAACAGATACGATTGCTCCGCTAAGCGGTATGGCATCTCCAATCAAGCCTTGTGGGTAACCGCTTCCATTGTACTTCTCATGGTGAGTATATGCTATTTCTGCAGCAAGTTTTAAAAGTGGTGTTTTTTTTTGAGATAGTATTGAATGTCCGATTAAAGAGTGCTCTTTCATTTTGAAGAATTCATTTTCATCAAGTTTTCCAGGTTTTAAAAGTATCATGTCATCTATACCTACTTTTCCTATATCATGCATAGGGGCTGCGAGCCTCATAAGCTCTATTTCATCATTGTTCCATCCAAACTTTTTTGCCATGAGTGCAGCCATGTCCCCAACTCTGATTGTATGTAAGGATGTTTCATTGTCTCTATATGCAGCCATTTTACTTAGTATTGAGATAATATCTTTCTCACTGTTTTGAACTTCTACGAGAGCACTTTGTAAATCTTTGGTTTTTTCTTTTACCTGAGCTTCTAAAAGTGTTTTGTGATCTTTTAGCATATTTTGATACATACCTATCTTGATGGCATTTTTTATTCTTAGTCTAAAATCAGTTATGTCAAAAGGCTTTGTGAGATATTCATCTGCACCTAGTTCTAAGGCTTTGATAATAGCCCCTTTATCAGAAAGAGCGGAAATGATTATGAGTGGAATAGTTGAGAGTTCATCATCGTCTTTTATGATTTGTGTGGCTTCGTACCCATCCATACCTGGCATCATTAAGTCCATTAAAATTAAATCTATTTTTTTATTTTTTAGTAATTCAATAGCTTCTTTGCCATCTTGCGCTTCTATAACACTAAAGCCTTCTTTGTTTAATATTTTGGATGCTACTTTTCTATTTAGTATCTCATCATCACATAAAAGTACAGTTGGCATTAGTCTCTCCACCTGTAAATGACTTTTACACTGTTGTCAATATTTTCTGCATTAATATATCCAATGGAGCCTTCGACTTTTTTAACAAAAGCTTTGATGCTTTCTTGTGATTTCATACTTATCGGAGGTCTATGTCCAAGGTAATGCTGTGCGGCCCAATATGTTTTTAATCTTGAAAAACTCATGTGCAAAATTTCTTTTTCAAATTTTACTCTTAAAGAGTCTCTGGCGTCTAAGTTAATTGGGACGACTTTAATATCTTCTATGAAAGATAACTTATTTAAAAATATAGCCTTTATTTGATTTGTCGATAAATCTTTCATATTGTTGTTGGATATAACAACATATTCATCCCCAAAAGATATACAAGCAAATAATAAGATGCTTATAAATATATTTTTCATTAGAATAGTACCGAAAGAGAGAATAAGAATTGATTCTCTTCACGTATAGAATGAACTTGATATTCATACTTTATTGCTATTGGATAAGAGGGTCTGTATGTGTAACTAAATACTGCTATATCATCACTTTTATTATTTACATGATCATCATAGGATTCAATTCTTAAAGCACTGATATGTTGATCTGTAAAACGGTATAAGCCTTGTATGTATCCTGCGTATGGTGTAGTAGTTTTATTGTTTGATTGTTGATAACCTAATTCACTAAGAAACTGATATCTTTCGGTATCATATTTTACAGATAAAAGAAAATAATATAAGTTGTCTTGGATAACGTTGTTCTCAGTCCTATGAAAATAACCGCTGTTGAGTTTTATTGCATACTCATCTGCTTCATATAAAACACCAAGACCGTAATGTGTATCTATTTTATAGTTGTTATATTCATCATCCAGGTCATCATTATGCTGCAGCATAATATCTATTGTCAATTCACCTTCATCGAAGGATGAATAAGAAGCTCCTGCACCGGTTGTAAACTGTGGGAAAATGATATCGGTATTTACCGGGCTTGAGGTTGTTTGCCTGAGTACGTTTATGGGTAAAAGATTCCAAAAACCGATAGGAGAATTATATTTACCTATTCTCAAGAGATAGTTTTCATCAAAGTTATAATCTACATAGATTCTCTCAATATGAAGTTTAGTATCTCTTTTTATAGATGAAGTCTCACCTTTATAAGTCTGTGAAAAAAAATCTTTATATTCGACTTCAGCCATATAGGAAAATTTACCATAGTCTCCATAGCCAAGTAATGCTATATCATCAAGTCTATACATATTCTCATTACCCATATTTCTATAGTCTAATGAAATATAACCTCCGATGTAGAAGGGTAAGGATGCCACTTGCATCCCTTTTCCCAGTTCGTATGAACTTTCCTCAGCATGCAAAGAAAGTAAGAAGAACAATATAACAATTAGTTTGCGCACAAAAAACCTTTATTATAAATTTGAATATAATAAGGCATTATATTCAAAGATAAATTATTTTCCTCTTATCAATGTACGTTTGGACCGTCATGGCAATCGTAACAAGAAACCATTTGACCTTTTGTGTATGTTTTGGTTTTTCCTTCAATAGTGAGTGTCCTCGCACTAAATGTTTTAGATAAAAATGAACCTCTGTAATCAGCACCGTGACATGTAGCACATTGGGCAGTATTTCCTTCTGCTGCATGTTCATGATCACTCACCCAGCTTTGTCCGACTGTATGCATCCCATGCGGACCTTTATTTGTAGTAGTTGGCATCGTTGTATGGCATGAAGTACACTCTGCAATTGTTCCGCTGTGACCTTGAACATTGATACTTTGTAGATTATCCTCTACATGACCCGTTGGAAATATCGCATGTGTAGAACCATGACAAGAAGAACATTGTAAATCTCCATGACCTGTACTAAATCTGTATAAGCTCACACCAGCTGCCGGTGTATTTGGATTTGTTGCAAATCTGCCATCTAAAGCAGCTCTCAGGCTTCCGTCTACTAAAGCTGAGTCATATCTCTGTCCATCTTGATGACAAGCTTGACAATTTGGCTCATCTTGCCACCCTTGTCCGCGACCTGTGTTGCCAACATCACTCATAGTCCCATGACAGCTTTGACACTGCATCATTTGATTGCCACTTGCATCTTTTGCATCTCCCATAGCCCCTCTTAAACACTCTGTAGAAGATCCCGGGTGACAGCTATAACATGCTGTACGGTTTGCAGAATCATTTAATTGTGCGCCACTGATTGGGTCTATGACAGAAGCATGTTTTGCATGTATAGATATTGTAAGTGGTTGAGCATTTCCAACACTTGAAGTTCCTAATGCATTTGAACTGTGGCATGAGGCACATAAAATCGGTGTACCGGATTTAGCGGTGTCTAATAAACTTGCCTGATAATTATAACCCTTAGCATTCACTGCGCTTAAGTCACTCGCATTAATAGGGTGCTCTTGATCATGCAATTTTAAGATATTAAGTTTAAAATCTTTGACTGGATCTGTATTGTTTTCCCACCCGGCAGTAGGTTTTGCATCATCAGTTGAAGCACCACTTTCATGACATTTCTTACAATCCATCTCATCACTTACCGGAAGGACGACATCTGCAGTTGCCAAAGTTATTCCCGCTGTGTCTTTTGCTACAACTCTTACCATCGGGTAGTAGTTCGTTGTATTATCGTCATCACGATTTACTATTGGGATTCCAGTCGCTTCGAACCAGTTGAAATCTGGATTATATTTCATATTCTGAGGAGTATGAGATGGTGTTGCATTACCGGTTAAACCAATATTGGCTACGCTTTCAGCTCCCGGGAAAAGAGATGGTAAATAATCCCAAAAATTTGTTTTTGTATCACTTACAGTATTTACATGTCCATTATGATTATATGACTCATAAGTTAATGTTACCCCGGTAGTGATATGTTTATCTGAAGTACCAGTCTTTTGGATTAAATGAGCGTTTAGATTATTGTATGGAGGTAGAATGGTAAATACGGAAAAGTCACTGCCATCCATACAATGCATCCCTAAGTCATTCCATGCTAAAAGTGTGTATGCTCCTGTTGGAGTTGAGTTTGTTGTTGTAGCATTGATTGTTACACTGTCTGGTGCAGATTCCACAGTTCCGTCCTTGACAACAAGTCTGAAAACATAAGATCCGTCTTTATCAGCTATAAATGTAGGCTTGACCGTAGTCTCACTTGAGAGTGCTGCACTGCTTTCACTTGGTCGAGATGTGATATTCCAAGAGTAGGTTAAAGGGTCTGAGTCGACATCAGAACTGTGTGAACCGTCGAGTGTCACTGTTACACCTGTCTTTACATTCTGGTCAGCACCTGCGTTTGCTACCGGAGCTGTGTTTGAGCCTGAGTCTGAAGTTGTAGCATTGATTATTACGCGGTCTGGTGCAGAATTTAGCTTTCCATCATTGACAATAAGTGTGATTTCATAAGCTCCGCCTTTATCAGCTGTAAATGTAGGATTGACTGTATTCTCACCTGAGAGTGTTGGACTGCTTTCACCTGGTTTAGAAGTGATACTCCAAGAGTAAGTCAATGTATCTGAATTGGCATCAGAACTTTGTGAACCGTCTAATGTCACTGGTATACCAGTATCGACATTCTGGTCAGGTCCTGCGTTTGCTATCGGAGCTTTGTTTTTCTGGCTTGGTTTTGAACTTCCTCCCCCCTTGTCTGTTGGCGCTTTGCCAGCTGCGTAAAGAAATGTGTTTAGCATTAGTAATGCTAAAAATAGTTTTAGATACTGCATGGAATCCCCTTTTGTGTATTAATATTTTAGTACATTAGAATAGAAAAATGAAGATTTAATGAAGATTTGATATTTAATGAAAAGTTTTGGAGTCTGAAAAGTATTTAAAAATAAAGCCAGGTGCATAAAAAACTTTTATTAAATTTTTGAATATATTGTTTACTTTGTACTCTTAGCACTTTTTACCGTGGCAGTCGCAACTTGAAAAAGTTTTTCTTCTTCTGTTGCTCTCCAGTTTCTTCGTTGCATACAAGCTTTAAATACTCTTTGTCTTAATGAAACATTGTGACTTCTTTGTGCCATAGCATTTGTCGTATTTAGAACTTTAACAGTACCAGAATCTTTATGAGAAGCCTGAACAAGCATTACAGGAACTTGTTTATAAGAATGGACTTGACAATCTAAAGAATCTTTTTTATATTGCTGTTCTGCGATTTTTTTATCTTTTATAGATTTATTTTCAAAAATAACTGTAGATTTATTTTCAAAAATAGCCACTTTACTAGAACATCCAGTTAAAATGGCAATTAACAAAGAACTGATTACAAACTTAAACATCATCCACCCTTCATGATTTTAAATTTATTTCTTTTCTTCAAAAAAATCCTTAGTATTACTTGAAATTGCATTATTCGTTCCACTGTTATTTTATATGTCGAATTGTATCTTATTTATTTTCTTTTTATGGATTTGGACCGTTATGACAATCATAACAAGAAACCATGTGTCCTTTAGCAAATGTCTTAGTACCATGTTCAACGCTTAATGTCCTTGCACTGAATGTTTTAGACAAAACTGAACCTCTGTAATCATTTCCATGGCATGTCTTGCATTGAGCAGCATTTCCATCCGCTACATGTTGATGAGAACTTACCCAGCCTTGCCCGACTGTATGCATTCCATGTGGACCGCCTGTTGTAGTAGATGGCATAGTTGTATGGCATGAAGTACACTCAGCAATTGTTCCGCTATGACCTTGAACGTTTATACTTTGGATATTATCTTCTGCATGAGTACTCGGAAAAATCGCATGGGTAGAACCATGGCAAGAAGAACATTGTAAATCTCCATGCCCAGTGCTAAATCTGTATAAGCTCACACCAGCTGCCGGTGTATTTGGATTTGTTGCAAATCTACTATCTAAGGCAGCTCTCATACTTCCATTGACTAAGGCTGAGTCATATCTTTGACCGTTCTGATGACAAACCTGACAGTTTGGTTCATCCATCCAACCTATTCGATTTGTATTTCCTACATCGCTCATAGTTCCATGGCAGCTTTGACATTGCATCGTCTGATTTCCACTTGCATCTGTTGCACTTCCCATAGCCCCTCTTAAACACTCTGTTGCAGCACCAGGGTGACAGCTGTAGCAAGAATCACGGTTTGTCGAATTGTTGAGTGTCAAGCCATTACTTGGGTCTATAACACCTGCATGTTTAGAGTGTAAAGATGTTGTAAGCGGTTTAGCATTTCCTATACTTGTAGTTGCTAGAGCATTTGAGCTGTGGCATGATGCACATAAAATCGGTGTGCCTGATTTTGCAGTATCATATAAACTTGCTTGATAATTATAACCCTTGGCATTCACTGCAGTTAAATCACTCGCATTAATAGGGTGCTCTTCATCATGAAGCTTTAAAATATTAAATTTATAGTCTTTTAAAACATTTGCTTCATTTTCCCATCCGGCAATGGGTCTTGCATCAGGTGAAGCAACGGTACTCGCATGACATTTTGCACAATCCATCTCATCACTTACCGGAAGGACGACATCTGCACTTGCCAAAGTTGTTCCTGCTGTATTTTTTGCTATAACTCTAACCATTGGATAGTAGTTAGTCGCATTATTGTCATCACGATTAACAATAGGAATCCCATCTGCTTCAAACCAGTTATGGGTTGAATTGTATGCCATAGCCTGAGGTGCAGATGAAGGTGCTTTGTTTCCGGTTAATCCAACATCAGCAACACTTGTAGCTCCTGGAAACAGAGATACTAAATAATTCCAAAAGTTAGTTTTTGTACTGCTCTGAGTATATACATGTCCATTGTAAGTGTAAGACTCATAAGTTAGTGTTACACCTGTAGTTATATGTTTGTTTGAATTTTCATCTTTCTTAATCAAGTGAGCATTGAGGTTATTGTAAGGAGGCAAGATAGAAAAAACTGAAAAGTCACTGCCGTCAAAACAGTGCATTCCCAAGTCATTCCATGCTAGAAGGGTGTATGTTCCGCTGGTTGTAGGACTAGTAGTTCCGCCAGTTGTTGCTCCAGAGTTTGTTGCATTTTTTAGAGCTAAGGCTGTTTTGTATTGGTTCATATTGCTTAATGAAGAGCTAAAATGATTTTGGGCATCTGTTGCTGTAACTAGATTTCCTGCACTTACACCTGTATATGATGTCAATTGTGAATCAGTTAATAGAGTAGAAGATTCTGATAAATTAATTGAACTATGATTTGGTAATGTCTGTGAAATATTAATGCCGTTAGAAGGATTATGATCGTCATCTAGTGATTGAAGTATTCTTAAAGTGTTTATTACTTTTGGGTTGTTGATGTCACTAGATGAAGCAGTTGTAAAAGGAGTAACAATTCCAGTTGAGTCAACCTTGGCTGTACCGAGTGTGATATTTCCAATTTTAAAAGTTATATCTTCTCCTGAAGTATAATTAAAATAACCATTACTGTCAGTTATTCCACTATGGGATTTTGAACTATACTTTAGTCCTGAAACATAAGTATCTAAAAATAACCCGGTACTTGTAGTTGTGACCGATACTGTAGTTTCTCCACTACTACTGCTGCCACCTCCTCCTCCACATCCAGTTAGCAATAATATTGCTACAGAAACAGACAAGATAAAAGATTTCATAAAATCCCCTTTATTTTAATATTCCAGAATACTAGAATGCTAAAATGAAGATTTTATGAAGATTTATTAATTTTGTATCCAATCCCTCTAACATTGATTATAAAATCTTTTCTATCTAACTTTTTTCTTAGATTTTTTATATGTACATCTATAATATTGCTGTGTTTAACGGAATAGTTGTCTTTATTGATGTGCTCGCTTAGTTGATATCTGGTAAGAACAATATTTTGGTTTCTCATAAAAAGTTCCAGTAAATCAAATTCTGCTGAGGTCAAGTTGATAAGCGTATCATTTACAAAAACTTCATGCGTAGCAATATTTAAAAGTACATCGCCAATAGATATAAAAGAAGATTTTTCTTTGGAACCTTTTCGTAGAAGAACTCTCATCCGTGCTAAAAGTTCTATGTTTGAATAAGGTTTACAGAGATAATCATCAGCTCCAGAGTCAAGAACTTTAACTCTGTCGTAAATTTCAGAGTTTGCAGATAGCATAAGCACGGCACAGTTTATATCTAAATCTCTTATCTCTTTTAAAAGAACCAGACCATCTCCATCGCCTAAATTCCAGTCAAGCAGTACAAGTGAATAGCTGTTTTTATCAAGATATTCTTTGGCGTCCAAATAACCACCCGCCAAATCACAATTGTATTTTTCACTTTTTAAAAGTTTGATAAGTTGTTTCGCAGTCAGATTGTCATCTTCTACTATTAAAATATTCAAAACCCTTCCTTTATGCGTTATACAAAACTTTTCTTTCCCCGTACATCATACATGTCTTTATATCTAAATGCTATAAGATTTTGCATAATCGCAAATAATATCATAAAGTTTATAAAACTGCTTCCTCCATAACTAAACATGGGCAATGGAACTCCTACAACAGGGGCATATCCCATAGTCATGGAAATGTTGACTCCCATGTAAATAAATATCATAAAAGAGATGGATATAGTAACTACTTTTATAAAATAATCTTTGTTGTAGACACTTAAGCTCATGAGATGAAGTATTAGCATTACATAAATTAAAATAACCCCAAGAGCACCTAAAAAACCTGTGCGCTCTACAAGAAATGCAAAGATAAAATCACTTGTTGCTATTGGCAGAAATTTCATCTGTGTTTGTGTTGCTTCATCTTTTGCCTTGCCCGTGAGTCCGCCTGAACCTATGGCAATCATCGACTGCTGCACATGGTAGGAAGGTTTTTCACTCATAAAGTCCGTAATTCTCGTCCTTTGATAGTCATGTAAAAGAAATTTGTATGATAAGGGTGCAATCAACAATAAGGCAGCAAATATTGTTGCCCATATCTTCCAATAAGTGCCAATGAAAAATAAAACACCGTAACCAATCAGTAAAAGTACTAGAGCAGTACCTAAGTCAGGCTCTTTAACGATAAGAACAAACGGCAGAAGTATATAGAAACTGATTTTGGAAAAATCTTTTATTCTGTACCCAGTTGTAGGAGGCGGATTTTTATGTATAAGATAAGCCAACATAAGGATTAAAGCAGGTTTTACAAATTCTGATGGCTGTATGGTTGCATTTATGAAAGGAATGTCTATCCATCTTTGAGCACCCAATCTTGAATGCCCAAGAAATTCAACAGCAAACAGTAAAGCAATATTAGCCCAATAGATAAATGGAATGATCCAGCTCATCCTGCGTATTGGAAGTAAAAATACAAATACGAATACTATGGAAGCTATTCCGATATAGGCAGTTTGTTTCTGAGCAAGAGCCGGAACAGCTTCTCCTATGAGCCAGTGAGAGATAATCACAAGAGGAATAATCAATAGTATAGAAAAGAAGTCAAATTGTGCTAAAATGCGTCTATCAAATCTCCACAAATTTATAACTCCCAAAAAAAATTATAAAATTGTATCACAAAACAAAGGTATATAAATGAACAATGTAAAAAGCTATGTTTGCTCCGAGGCTGAGCGATTAGATACGTTTTTAGCTCAGGAAATAGGGCAGACTCGCTCACAAGTAGCACAGTTGATTAAACAAGACTGTGTTTATATTGACGATAAAAAGGTAACTAGACCCGGCATAAAGCTAAAGCCTGAGCAAACAGTAAGGGTTGAATTTCCTTTTGCAAAAAAAGAGCCGGCTCTTAAAGTTGACTTTGATGTTGAAGTCCTTTATGAAGATGATGACATCTTAGTCATAAATAAACCAAGCGGAGTGACTGTTCACCCCGCACCAAGCGTTAAAGAAGCTACTCTGGTTGATTGGCTTAAACACAAAGGGATAAGACTCTCAACTATAAGCGGTGAAGAGCGTCATGGGATAGTTCACAGACTCGATAAGGGGACAAGCGGAACTATGGTCATTGCCAAGAACAATGAAGCGCATGAGTTTTTATCACTTCAGCTTCAAGATAAAAGTATGGGTAGATACTATATTGCAGTTGTGTCTCCTCCTATAAAAGATGATATTACAATTGTAGAAAAGAATATTGGCAGAAGTGCATCAAACCGTCTTAAAATGGCATGTACACCAACAGGAAAATATGCAAAGACTATGTTTAAGACTCTTGCCCTTTCAAATGATGAGCATAATCAACTTGTTGCATGTAAGCTTTTTACAGGGAGAACGCATCAGATTCGCGTTCATTTAGAGAGTTTTAACCGTCATATTATCGGCGACCATATTTATGCAATAAGCCCAAAAGAAGAGAAATCGGAACGAATTTTGCTACATGCATACATGATATATTTCATCCATCCATCAACAAAAGAAAAACTCTCATTTGTTGCAAAACTTGATGATGATATGAATAGCTATATAGCAAATAAATTTAATACGGAGCAAATCAATGAAGTTATGGACACTGATTACATTAAGCACAGTTTCACTACTGATAATTAGTGGTTGTGCTGTAAAGCCAACACCAAAAAAAGAGGCTACTGTAGACAGTACTCTGCCTTTAGTTGAATTAACACAGGACGGAACTGTAGTTGATATGAATGCAATTGCCTTTGAATGGAAATCTTTTGAAGATTCGAGAGTTAAAGGTGTTTATGTTTATAAACTTCAGGATAATTCCACCACCACCAGCAGTGATGATTATTACGATACTGTTAATGGTAGATTTACGACTCACTATCTAGACACTAAAGTAAAACCGGCTACACAATACCGTTATTATTTTAAAACATTCAGCGATAAGGCTGAATCTGTAAAAAGTAATATAGCAACTCTAAATACGCTTCCGGTTTTAGAGTCTGTATCTTGGATTCATAGTATCCAAAGTATGCCAAGAAGTGCAAAAATTATATGGAGACCACACTCCAATCAAAAAGTAAAAGCTTACATCATAGAAAGAAAAACATTGGAAGAAAATAAGTGGGAAAAACTCGCTACTGTAAATGGAAGACTTAATGCTGAGTTTATTGATAAAGGATTAAAAGATAACTATGTTTATAAATATTGTATCCGTGCCGTAACTTATGACAATATTATCTCAAATCCTAGTGCCGAGGTTAAGGTTGTTACAAAAGCATTACCGCTTGAGGTTAACAATATTCAAGCTTCTCGAAATTTGCCAAAAGAGATAAAAGTGAGTTGGGATAAATCGTTGGCTAAAGATTTCGCGAAATACAATGTTTATAGATCTGATAAAGCAAATGGAAACTATGAATTAATAGCAAAACTTTTAAATAATTATTTTACAGATAAGATAGACGAAGACGGAAAACAATACTTCTATAGAGTAAGTGCCGTAGATAAAGATGGCTTAGAGAGTAAGCATGATGAAAATTCTATTCAGGGACTTACTCTCGCTAAGCCAAATGCTCCTGTTATTTTAGAAGTAAAATTAGTAAATAGTCAGGTTGTTTTGGTATGGAATAAAGTTGATCCGAGAACTATAAGATATATAGTTTCCAAGCGATATAAAAAAGGTTGGTTTGATGAGCTTACTCAAGACTTTAAAGTATCAGGCACTACGTTTACAGACGCAAATATAGAGCCGGGAGTGACATACTATTATAGACTTTTTGGAATAGATGAAAATTCTATAAAATCAGCGTCAAGCATAGAAGTTGAAGTTGTGTCTCCAAAATCAAAGGTGGGAACTGCTCCAGCCAGCGTGCCGGCAAGTAGAATATCAGAGCCTGTAGATGCTCCGGTAATTATGCCAATAGAAGAAGTTGAAGAAATTATGCCGACACAAGATTTTAATTAAAACGAGAATGAATGCCACACTTACATATAGAAGAGTTTAAAAGTATAGATTTTCCTCAAAGTCAGGATGGAGTTACTTTTAACTTTATGGCAAAAAATGCCAATCATGATGATGAAATATTGATTTCTGCTAGTGTTGAGCAAGATGAATTTTTCTTGCTTGCAAAAGAGGATGAAAAAAGTAAGCTTTTGAAGTCTGATAAACTGAGCAGACCAGCTTCAACTTTTAATGTTCATAAAGCACTTTTGGCATATGCAAAACTCTCAGATATGTCTATACTTTCGTCAAATGTTCCCCTTAACCAAAAAAATATCCATCTTGAAGAGTCAAGCGCACTAAAAGATATAAACTTTTTTGCGCAAAAGTTTCCAGACGCCAAAGAGGTCAGAATAGAAGTCGGATTTGGTTCAGGTCGACATATTCTGCATCAAGCGGCTCATAATCCTGATATTTTATTTATAGGTATAGAGATTCATAGACCTTCCATAGAACAAGTACTCAAACAGATAAGTATTCAAAAATTAGATAACCTGCTTGTGCTTGATTATGATGCAAGGCTTTTTATGGAATTGGTTCCATCCAATATTGTAGGCAAAATTTATGTTCACTTTCCAGTACCATGGGATAAAAAACCACACCGCAGAGTTATATCTACAAGTTTTATAGAAGAAGCAACAAGAGTTTTAAAGGTTGGCGGAAATTTAGAATTAAGAACAGACAGCGAAAAATATTATGCCTACTCTTATGAGACATTTATTGCTTTTAACAAGACCACACTTCAAATAAATAAAAACAGAGATATTGCAATCAGCAGCAAATATGAAGACAGATGGAAAAAAATGGAGAAAAACATTTATGATGTAACCATGATAAATGAAGAAGAATCAGCTGGGCTGGATGTGGAAGGCGACTTTAATTTTTCCGAGATAAAACTCTCGCATGATGAGATTATAAAACTTCACGGCACAACAAAATTTTTTGACGGCGGATTTATCCATTTTGAGAGAGCTTATACTTTAGAAGATGGTGCGATGCTGCGTATCTCTATGGGAAGTTTTGACAGACCTGAACATTTATTTGTTCTAGTTAGAGCAGAAGCATCCTACTTCCCATCAAATCCATTGAAATCTAGGAGCAACCTAAAAGCTCATAAAGTTTTAGATGGATTGTTTCATGGATAAAGTGATAATTGCCAAAGAGATATCTCTTTCCTATTCAAATAATGAAACGATAATCAATAAAGCTAATATTTCCATAAATGCTGGAAGTTTTGTTTTTATCACAGGAGCCAGCGGCAGTGGAAAGTCTACGCTGTTAAAATCCTTTTATGGTGCGCTCAAGCCTAATCAAGGCAGTTTGATGGTAGGTGGCGTAGAGTTAAAAGGCATTTCAACAAAAAAGCTTAATTTTTTAAGACGACATATCGGGATAGTCTTTCAAGATTATAAGCTCGTAAAAGAGTGGACAATTGAAAAAAATATTATGCTGCCGTTGATTATTAACGGATATGACAAAGGTGTTACCAAAGTTCAGGTTGAGACACTACTCAAACATGTAAGACTTAAACACCAGTTTGGAAAATATCCGCTGGAACTTAGCGGTGGAGAACAGCAGCGCGTTGCCATGGCTAGAGCTTTGGCTCATAACCCAATCATGATTTTAGCTGATGAGCCAACCGGCAACCTCGATGATTATTCATCACAACTTATTTGGAACCTTTTGGAGGGTGCAAATACCCAACTAAATACTACTGTTATAGTTGTAACGCATCATATTCCGGAAAGTCTAAAAGTAGATTATAAACATTTCCATATAGAATATGGGAGTATCAATGAAGTCAATTAAAAATCACTTATCATTGGTAATCGCACTCTTAAGTATACTTTTTTCTATGCAAATCTTCATTATTGTTGATAGATCGCTAGATGCATACAAGCAGAACTTAGTTACCAGTTATTCGGTTATTATAGTAAGTCAAAAAAGATTATCCAAAGATGACATTTTTGCTGCAAATAAAATGATTTCAGATATCAAAGAACTTACTCCAGATAATGTCGTAAATAGATTAAATACCGGGATGGACAAAAAAAATATTGACTTTTTAAAACTCACTCTTCCAAAATTTTATAAACTGAGTTTAGAACATTATCCAAGTCCAAAAGAGATAGAAAGCTTAACAAAAGATTTACTCTCAAACAGTTCTATTAAAAAAGTAGAAAACTTTTCACATACGCATGACATAACCTATAAGCTTTTGTTACTTTTTAAAGCTGTTGTATCTGTTTTTGCTATATCAATCTTGATTGTAACCTCACTGCTCATTTTTAAAGAACTTAAAATATGGCAGCTTAAGCATGCAGAGAGAATGAATATTATGGGCTTATTTGGTGCTCCGGTATGGCTTCGTTCAGCAGTTTTATTTAGACTTTCTATTGTAGATGCACTTATCGCAAGTGCAATAGCATTTGGATTATTTGAGTATTTATCATCCAATGCATTGATATTGGAACAGTTTTCAAATATCGGTATCAGCGTTATGATTTTTGACCCTCTTAACGATTTTATCTTACTTCTGGGCGTATCTCTTGTTCTGTCTATCTTGCTAGCCTCATTCATTGTTTTGGGTCATAAAGAAGAGGTATGATTCGTTTATTTTTGGTTTTAATCCTTAGTATTGTCTTTATTGATGCAAAAGAAGATATTGATAAAAAAATAAAAAAAACAAGCACAACATTGGATTCAATGAGTAAAACATACAGCTCTATTAATAAAAAAATGTCTCAAAATGCAAAATCAATTTTGAAGCAAAAACAAGAGATTGAAATACAGCAGGAGCATCTGAAAAATCTTCAAATAGAACTCGAAGAAAAAAAAGACAGTTATGAAGTCAATATTGCCCAGTTAAAAGATTTCAAAAGCTCACATAAGGTTTTAAAAGAATCTCAAGAAAAGTTAGAAGAAGAACTTGTCTTGACTATTGCAAAAACAGTTTCAATATCTGTAGTTTTAGAAGAAAGTAATGCTGAGGGTGCAGACTCATTGATGGAGCTTGAAGTACTTAAACACATGTTGGGACTCTCAAAAGAAAAGGCAGCTAAATTAAATCAGCAGGTTTTTAATAATTCTAATGTAATAAATAATTTAAATGCTCAGGTACATTCTTTAGAAGCTGCAATTTTAGAGATTGACACAAAAAGACAAGAGTTGCTTGCAATTCAAAAATCAAATAAAAAAGCATTAGAAAAGCTGTTTAAAGATAAAAATTCATACAAGGCAGAGTTGCAAGATATTTTAAACAAACAAGATATTTTGAAAAAAACACTGGCAAAGTTGAGCATTATTAAGATAGACGAAATCAAAAAAGCAAAAGAGCAAAAAGAGAGACAAAGAGCTTTTGCAGAGCAGCAGCAAATAGAACCTGAGAGCAACTTGCCAAAAGTTAAAAAACATGGAAGCAGCTATCAGACTGCAAAAACTACAAAATATAAGGGACCAAAGACTATTGCACCTCTTGATTCTTATACGATAACCAAAAAATATGGTACATACACCGATCCGATTTATGGGATAAAGATATTTAATGAGTCTATCTCTTTAAAACCAAACGAACCAAACGCCAAAGTTAAAACGGTATTTAATGGCAAGGTTATATACGCTGACAAAACAGCAGTTTTAGACAATATTGTTATCATAGAAAATAGTGATGGAATTCATACAATTTATGCAAATCTATCTCAAATATCACCAAACATAAAAACTGGCAAGAAGATTAAAAAAGGGTATACAATAGGTCGTGTGAGCAATGAGTTAATCTTCGAAGTTACTCATAAATCGGATCATATAAATCCAATACATTTATTTCAATAACTATAGCCATAAATAAGTTTTATAGACATTTAGATATAATCACAAAAAAAATTAAGTAGAGCAAAATATGAACTTTATAGAAACTCGCGGCAATGATGAAACCAGACCTAAAACTGTAACTTTTTCTCAGGCTATTCTAGATCCAATCGCTTCATTTGGTGGGCTTTATGTTCCACAGACACTTCCAGAGTTAGGTGAAGAGTTTTTAAACAAGCATTTAAAATCTTCATACAAAGAGTTAGCCTCGGATATGCTGTCCCGCTTTGGGATAGATATAGAACAAAGCGTTATTGATGAAGCGCTTGCTTTGTATGATAATTTTGATGATTCCTCTAATCCGGTTCCTGTTGTAAAGGTAAAAGAAAATCTCTATGTGAGTGAACTTTACCATGGTCCAACCCGTGCATTTAAGGACATGGCTCTTCAGCCTTTTGGTGTTGTTTTATCTTCGATTGCCCAAAAAAAGAATGAAAACTATCTCATTCTTGCTGCAACAAGCGGCGATACAGGTCCAGCAGCCTTGGAGACGTTCAAAAACCGTGCAAATGTTCGAGTTGCCTGTCTTTATCCTGATGGAGGAACGAGTGATGTTCAAAGACTTCAAATGGTTACAGAAGATGCCCAAAACTTAAAAGTTATTGGTATAAACGGCGTTTTTGATGACGCTCAAGCTGCCCTAAAAAGACTTCTGGCTTCAAAAAGTTTCAAGTCAGCTCTAAAAGAAAAAAATGTTTCTCTCTCTGCTGCAAACTCTGTAAATTTTGGAAGGATTATCTTTCAAATCATGTATCATATCCACAGTTATTTGGAACTGGTTCGTCAAAATGCCATAACAATGGGGGAGAAGGTTTACCTCAATGTTCCAAGCGGAAATTTTGGCAATGCTCTTGGCGGCTACTATGCTTTTAAAATGGGACTTCCTGTTGAAAAAATAATCATATCTTCAAATGAAAATAATGTTTTAACAAGACTATTTATAACCGGTAAATATGATATAAAAGGGGAGAGTGTAATCGGTACAACATCTCCGGCTATGGATATTTTAAAATCATCCAATGTTGAAAGAGTTTTATATGATATGTTTGGAGATGTCAGAACAAAAGAACTTATGGATGATTTAGAAGTTAAACATGCATATACATTAACTCCTGATGAATTGTCAAAACTCCAAGAAATTTTCGATGCTGATTATTGTAACGGAGATGAAGGTAAAAAATACATTAAAGATACATTTACAAAGTATGGTTATTTAATGGACCCGCATACTGCTACATGTTTCAAATCATACGAGACATGTTCAAACCCTGAAATAAAAACTATCGTTTATTCAACAGCAGAGTGGACAAAATTTTCCCCAGTGATTGCAAATGCTTTAACGGGTGAAGTTGATGCACAGGATATCGTAGCCTTGGAGTCCATTTCAAAAGAAGCAAACCTTGAAATCCCCGCCATGGTAAAAGGGCTGTTTAGTAAAAAGATAGTTCAAGATACGATTATAGAAAAAGAAGATATTGAAAAAGAGATATTGAAGTTTTTGTAACATGCCAAGTTTTTCTGGCATGTTAATTGATTAGTTTGCTGCTGCTTTTGTTTTAGTTTCTGTTTTTATTTCTGCTTTTTCTTTTTCTTCCACAAATTTTTCAGTATGTTTTTTATCAACTTTTGGAAATGGGAAGAAAGGCTTAAACACCTTACTGCTCACAGCTTTCGCCCGATTCAAAGCATCCATCTTATCTAATGATTTCTTGGCAAATTTGCCAAATAGTGGCATTTTAGTTGTTAGCGCATAAGTAATGTCCAGCATCCTATCCATAATATGTGTGTTGTCATTTGCTTGTGCTTCAGTAAACTTTTCTTTAATTGTTTCTTTGTTCATAGATTATCCATTTGTATATAAAATATTAGCATGTTTATAGCATGCTAGAAGTTCATTATATAACTTAATTACTTAAAGCTCAGTCGCTTTTTTGTAAGCTTTTTCAATTGCACTCATGCAAGAATTTCTAACATTGCCATGTTCCAGCGCAGCATAACCGGCTGCGGTTGTGCCTCCAGGGCTCATGACTCCATCTTTGAGCAGTGCAGGGTGGATATCTTGTATCAACTCTCCAAAACCGCTAAAAAGACCTCTCATGATAGCCATGGCATCATCTCTTTTAAGACCTTGTTTTACCGCTCCATCTGTAAGTGCTTCAGCTATAAGTGCCAGATAAGCAGGTCCGCTTCCGGCAAGTGCTGTAGCGATATCTATCTCTTTTTCGCTTGAGAGCCATTTTGTAGTTCCGATAGCGCCTAAGAGTTCTTCAGCTTCAGCTTTAAACTCAATATCACCGGTGAGGGTAGTCATAGATTTACCAACACTTGCAGCAAGATTTGGCATAGTTCTCACCACTGCATGTGGCTTGAGATTTGTTCTGAGTTTTTCAACGGATGTTCCGGCTAACACTGAAAAGATAACTCTAGCGCTTCCTTTTATGACTTTTGAGACTTCTTCAACATTTGCAGGTTTGACACAAAAAAGTATACTCTTGCCCGTTGTATCAAATCCGTTCAGTAAATACTTTTCTATGTTTACTCCAAGAGCTTTTTCAAAGTTATCAAGCTTTTCCAAATCTCTTCCGACTACTTCGATTTTATACTTATCTTTTAAGCCTTTAGCAATGCTAAGCGCCATATTCCCATTTCCGATAAAAGTGATAGTTTTCATAGTAGTCCTAATTTTTTTATGATAGTATAACATAACCACCTATTTACTGTGCTTTAAGCATCAACCATACCCTCTTATTTCAACTTCTAAGTATTTTGAACAAATAGATTTCGTATTTATAAATTGCATCGAGAAATTATTGAATGAATATTATAATTTTAATTTTATATACTTAGTGCTACTATTAGAAAAAGCTATATAAAGTTCTGTAAAAGAAGGTGTATAGATGAACGGTAATATTCATAGTCTCCCAATAGATTTAATCCCAATAAGTATTGCACTATACAAGGTGGATGATGGTGATTTTATTTTTATTGATTTAAATATTATGGCTCAAGAGACAGAGAAAATATCAAAAGAAGAGTTGCTTGGACGAAAGGTAACTGAAGTTTTTCCCGGTATTATAAAGATGGGATTGCTTGATGTATTTAAACGGGTTTATGAGTCTGGAGAAAGTGAAGTATTTGATATCACGCGCTATAAGGATAAACGCATATCTGGTTGGCGTAAAAATACAGTTACTAAATTAGATGAAAATACAATAATGGCAGCATATGAAGATGTTAGTCTCGTCAAAAACCTTAAGATGCAAGTCGATAAAACAATTAAACAGTTAAAAAAATCAACAAATGAACTTCAGACCAGAACATTAGATTTACAAAAGGCTCAAAGTCTTGCCAAGATAGGCTCTTGGAGATATGAGATTGATAAAGATATTCTTACATGGAGTGATGAAACATATATTATTTTTCAAATAGATAAGAAAAAACATCCAATAAAAAAATTAAATGATTTTTTCAAAAGAGTTGATCCTGACTACATAGAAATTGTTAATCAAGAGTATACTAAGCATTTAAAAGATGGTACACCTTATGATATAACCCATGAGCTTATATTAGAAGATGGTACGTTAAAATGGATACAAGAGAAATGTGAGACAATCTATGATGATGGTGGTAACCCTGTTGAGTCTCATGGAATTTTACAAGATATAACTCAACAGAAAGAACTTCAAATAGAGTTGCTAAAAGATAAAAAACTTTTAGAAAATGCTGAAGAACTTGCTCATATTGGAAGTTGGGAATGGAATATTGAGGAGAACTCTGTTGTTTGGTCAGATGAAGTCTTTAGAATATTTGGTGAAGCACCTCAATCATTTCAACCAACATTTGAACTCTTTATTTCTTATCTTCCAGAAGATGCTGCATCTGTTGTTAAAAAAGAGATCGAAAATTCTTTAAAAACTAAAAAACAATATAAAATTTTTCATGAAATAATAAGAACAGACACCTCAAAAAGATATCTCCAAGAGATAGCTACACCATTTTATAATTCAAAATATGAGCCTATATCTATGTCTGGTACAGTTCTAGATATGACAGATATTCATAATGCGAAACTTGAACTGGAAAAAAAAACTAAAGAGCTAGAAAAGATTTTTAATGTCAATCCAAATATTACAATTTTAACAGATGGCGAAAATTTGATAGATGCCAATGATAAGTTCTTTCAATTCACTGGGTTTAACAATTTGAATGATTTTAAGAAAAAGCATAAGTGTATCTGTGATCTATTTGAAGATTACAGTGGTTATATCCAAGCAAAGATGAATGGAAAAGATTGGGTCTCATATGTTATAGAGCATAATGAACAAGTACATAAGGCCCTTATAAAGAAAAACGGTTGTGAGTATATTTTTTCTATTCATGCAGATAGTTTCATCTTCGATAATAATCAGAGGAATATAGTAGTATTAGAGGATATATCAAAACTCGAACAATCGGCACATACAGACTTTCTAACAGGTCTTCATAACAGAAAAAAGATGGATGCTTTACTGATGGACTTACGCCATAACTTCATTCGTTATAATAGAAGTTTTTCAGTAATAATGCTTGACATTGACTACTTCAAAGTCGTTAATGATACATATGGACATGATGTTGGTGACTATGTGCTTCAAGAAATAGCAAAGATATTAAAGCTACATACAAGAGAGATAGATTTTGTCGGCAGGTGGGGTGGTGAAGAGTTTTTAATAGTATGTCCTGAAACTTCAATGGATGGGGCATATCAATTAGCTGAAAATATTAGAGTAGCTATAGAAAATCATAACTTTAATAACATTGAAAAAATGACAGCAAGTTTTGGAGTAGATAGTTTTAGAGTAAATATGAATATTGAAGATGTAATAAAAGGCGCTGATGAAGCACTCTATAAAGCTAAAAACAGTGGAAGAAATAGAGTCGTTTTATAAAGATATAGGTAAAGAAAAATTGCTTATTTATAAACCATTAGTTTCTTAATTTTGATTTACTATGAATTTTTAAAGGGTAAGAATGAAATATATTATAGATATGATAGACGATATGCGTGAGAATATACAGAACTCCAAAGACTATACACTTTTGGCTATGCTTCTAAAAGAAGAGAGTCCAGAGAACTTCAAAAATGCCGGTGAAAAAGTTATTACCTCTTTACATGTAGACCATGGCGCTAAACAGTTACAGCTAGGATTTGTGGATGAGAATGCCACGACCAAAGAATTGTTGGAATATGTAGATTCTTTAGAGATGAACGCGATGATGTACGAAGTAATGGTGAAAATCTCAGATGAGCATCCTCTTATGAATGTTATCGGATTTGGTGAAAATCATGAACAAAAACAGTACACTTTTTTTGTGACGGTCTGAGTTACCAAAGAGTTACTATGGCAAGGGTAATAATATTAAGCGGAGCAGGGATAAGTGCGGAATCTGGCATAAGTACATTTAGAGAAAATGACGGACTTTGGGAAGAGTATGATGTAGCAGTTGTATGCAATTATGACAGCCTGCAAAATAACGAAAAGCTTACAGTTGAGTTTTATGATAAAAGAAGAGCTGAACTCAAAGATAAAAAGCCTAATCATGCGCACAAAGTGATTGCAAAATTAAAAGAAAAATACAAAGACGATATAGCAGTAATAACTCAAAATGTAGATAACCTTTTTGAAAAAGCGGGCATATCTCACACTGATCTCATCCATTTACACGGCTTTATGACCGAAGTAAGATGTCAAAATGAGCAATGCAATCTTATATTTGATATAGGCTATAAAAATCAGAAAGATGCTTTTAATGGCAAGTGCCCGACATGTAGCGTAAAACTTAGACCAAATATAGTCTTTTTCGGTGAGAGCGCACCAAAATACGCGGAGCTCTACAAAGAACTTAATGATTGCGAGCTCTTTGTAGTTATAGGAACCAGCGGCTATGTCATCAATACGGATAGTCTTGTAGTATATGCAGAAAGTAGCATTTTAAACAATCTTGAACCCAGTGAAGCGATATATGATGCTTTATACTCTAAAGTGCTGTATAAACCTGCAACCCGGGCAATTGATGAGATTGCTGAGGATATTCAAAAGTTCTTAAACAGATAGCACAACATTTATTCTACAAACCCATTCCAAAGACCATCAAAAAAATTGCTGGCATTTTCTCCGAGTGTTTGTGTGCGGTATCCACCTTCTTGAACGACAACTGTTTGTATTTTAAGTGCTCCGATAAGACGACCTATCTCTTTGAAATCTTCTGGTTCATGAGACCATGTACCGGTTGGATCGGCTTTTGCGGTATCTAGTCCTAAAGAGATAACAAGATAGGATGGCTTAAACCCAGTGATTTGCTTTAATGCTGCGATAAGTGTGCGGCGATACTGCTCTGGTGAAGTCTCTTCCGGCAGTGGATAATTGATGTTAAATCCTTCTCCGTCTTTTTCTCCCCGTTCATCTTTAAATCCTGCAAAGTGCGGGTATGCAAAGCGCGGATCACCATGGATAGAGATGGTTAAAACATCTTTGCGTTCATAAAAAATATCCTGCGTTCCATTTCCATGGTGAAAGTCCACATCTAAAATAGCGACTTTTCCAAATCCGCTCAGATGATGCGCAGCAACTGCAGCAGAGTTGAAATAACAAAACCCGCCTAAGGTTCTACGCTCTGCATGATGACCAGGCGGTCGAACAAGCGCATACGATAAATGAGCACCATTGAGCACAGCATCAGCCGCAGTCACTGCACAATCAACTGCTCCTCTTGCAGCTTTATAGGCATTGGAGTTCAGAGGAGTGAATGTGTCGAGGGCATAATATCCGATTCTGAGCTCCACATCTTTTGGCGGTCGTTTAAGATTTCTTAGAGGAAAAACAACAGAATAGATAGATTTTCCAGGCTCAATAATCTCACATGCACGACGAAGATAATCAACATACTCCCCTAAATGTACCTGTTTGAGAAGTTTATCGCTTGAGCGTTTTGGTTGTACTCTTAAAAAAAGCCCTGTTTTTTCAAGTGCTTCGAGTATGATAGGAAGTCTCACAGGGGCTTCAACATAGCCTAAATCCTGTACATGATGGATATCATGTCCCTCGTTTACAACCAAAGTGATTTTTTCTCTATCTTTAAGAGCTACTTTAAAGATAGAAGGTTTTCGCACATATTTTGGTGCTCGACATTTCAAATACTCATCTTTGAAAGAGCGAACAACTTCATCTATCTGTGATTTTGAAATCAACTCTCCATACTTTCTCTCCAAAATGGTTCTTACGATTTTATGTCCCAATTTTAAATCGATGGGCTGATTTTCTCCAAGATTATCCATCATGAGATAGTAAAGGTCTTGATCTCCTTTGTTCACCGGAGATGAGTAAACATTGTTAATAATTGGATACACGCCGTACTTTTCATAAAATTTCATTCGCGCAATATTTTGCTTGAGTATAGCTTCATTCGTGATGATAGAAGCATCATCAATGGCACACTCAAAAAATAGCCCTTTCACACCAAGGAGTAAACACTCTTCGCGTATATACTCATACAATGCGCTTCCAATCCCGCCGCCAGTTTTTCCAGGTGCTGTTGATATAAGTTCAAGGTAAGCGATTCTTGTATCTGGCATGTGAAGAAGCATCGCAAAAGCTTTTACCTTTCCAAGACTGTTTTCCACAACAAATAAAATAGAGCGGTATTTATATTTCATCGGGTCATTTAACTGCAGAGAAAGTTTCTCAAGCTCCTTCTTGCCAGCCAAAGGAAACTGTTTTGTTAGTATCTCACGTACCTGTTTAATTGTATCATTATTGGCAATCGAAGTATCATCAAGGATTTTTCTTATTCTAAACATAGAGCCTCATTTTCTATATAAAATACGCCATTGTAACTTAAATCTCTTTAACAAATATTTCTATTATGCAAGAAGTCTATTGCTACTTTTTAACCCGAATTATGTGTGTAAATTATTGGTCAATATGGCCTGATTTTAGGAAGTTTTCAATTATGTTGAAATGTCGTATAAAATGTATGTAACCCAAGTTATGGTAACATGGTGCTTAAGAAATCGATATTTTGTATTGATGACAAAAGGAAAGATTTGAAAAGAATTGTAATAAAAGTCGGAAGTGCGGTGTTAACTCATGAAAATAAAATAGCAAAAGAGAGGATGCTCAACTTAGTTTATTTTATAGCCAAACTTAAAAAAAAGTATGATGTGGTACTTGTCACCTCCGGTGCAGTAGCTGCCGGATATTCAGCGCTAAAGCTAGATAAAAGTAAGGATATAGGGAAAAAAGCGCTTGCTGCGGCTGGACAGCCAATCCTTATGACAAGTTATAAAAAGAAATTTGATATGTTTGAAATAGACACAGCTCAGATATTGCTCACCGAAGATGATTTTGATTCCAGAAAAAGAACAAAAATGTTTCAGGATATTATCGATGCTCACTTAACTCATGATATTTTACCGATTGTGAATGAAAATGATATAACATCCACTCCTGAACAACTTTTTGGAGATAATGATCAACTCTCAGCTAATGTGGCACATGCAGTGAAGGCAGATTTACTGATAATATTAAGTGACATCGACGGGTATTATGATAAAAATCCGCAAGAATTTCCAGATGCAAAAATATATAAAGTGTTACATGAATTGCCAGAAGGTGTACTTGATGATGAGTCAACACCGAACGACCCTTTTGCTACAGGTGGAATAGTCACAAAATTAAAAGCAGCAGCCTTTATGATGAAATATGGAAGAAAAATGTTTTTGACAAATGGGTTTGATTTATCCGCTGCCGAATCATTTCTTTTAGAAAAGAAGCATACCTTGGGTACCTTGTTTGAGCCAAAGATAGAGAAGGAAAAGGAAAAGTAACATGGAAAAATTTTTACAAGAAGCAAAATCTGCGAGTAGAGTTTTATCTACAATAAGCGGAGCAGAAAAAAATAGAATTTTAAAAGAGATGGCAAACGCTTTACGTGCAAATACAATGGATTTGCTTGAAGCAAATGCACAAGACATGTTGGACGCGGATACAAACAACTTAAGTCCGGCACTCAAAGACAGGCTTCTTTTAGATGAAAAACGGATAGATGCGATGGCCGTTGCGATTGAAGAGATTGCAGCACTCAAAGAGCCTGTCGGCAGAATTTTAGATGGCTGGGTTACAGAAGATGGCTTAAAAATTGAAAAAGTTTCCATCCCTATCGGTGTGATAGGCATCATCTATGAATCTCGTCCAAATGTTACGAGTGACACAGCGGCATTATGTTTTAAAAGCTCAAATGTTTGTGTGCTCAAAGGCGGAAAAGAAGCAGAATATTCAAATAGAGCTATAGCTGAAGTTTTAAAAAATATTTTGATAAGAAATGATTTACCATCTTCGTTAATCTCGCTTATCCCTGATTCTTCAAGAGAAGGCGTAGCAAAACTGATTAAAATGGATAAATATGTGGATTTGATTATCCCTCGCGGCGGAGCAGGGCTTATAAAATATGTAAGTGAAAATGCAACGGTAAGTGTCGTCAAACATGACAAAGGACAGTGCCATACCTATATAGATAAAGATGCAAAAATTGACAATGCAATTGCCATTGCTCTAAACGCAAAGGTTCAGAGACCAGGTGTTTGTAATGCCATGGAGACTTTACTTGTCGACAGTGCCATCGCAGAAAAAACATTGCCGCTTTTAAAAGTGGAGTTTGACAAAGCGCATACATTTTTGAAGGGATGTACAAATACTCAGCATATTATTCCGGTTGCTCATGCAAGTGATGAAGATTATGATACTGAATACTTGGCTAACATCTTAAATATTAAAGTTGTCAATGGAGTGGAAGGTGCGATCGAACATATAGTAAGATTTAGTTCAGGTCACTCTGAAGCTATCATAACAGAAAATATAAGCGCGGCAGAACAATTTCTAAATGCCATAGATGCAGCCTGTGTTTATGTCAATGCTTCAACCAGATTTACGGACGGCGGAGCTTTTGGTTTTGGTGCGGAAGTTGGCATCAGCACAAACAAATTACACGCCCGTGGACCGATGGGAATCGAAGGTCTGACTACTTATAAATTTAAGGTTTATGGAAGCGGACAGATTCGATAAATAAATGATAATCTTAATTATTTTAGGCAGAATGTTTAATTAAGACAATTTTTGTCTTAATTAAACTATACTGACACTAAAGAAGATAATTAAGGAGTTACCATGTCACAAAATCAAGTCGATAAGATTCTTGCTCAAGATTATAAACTAGGGTTTACAGTCGATGTTGAATCAGATACAGCACCTCCTGGCTTAAATGATGATGTGCTTAGATTTATCTCTCTCAAAAAAGATGAACCTCAGTGGATGACAGATATACGCATCATAGCTCTGCATAAATGGGAAAAAATGAAAGAGCCCCATTGGGCACAACTGCATTATAAACCGATTGACTATCAAAGCATCTCTTATTTTTCAGCTCCCAAAAAAGCACCTAACTCTCTTGATGAAGTGGATGAAAAAATTCTCGAAGCGTATGCAAAACTCGGTATTCCTCTTGAAGAGCAAAAGATGCTTCAAGGGATTGCGATTGACGCTGTTTTTGATTCTGTTTCAGTCAAGACTACTTACTCTGAAGCACTCAAAGAAAAAGGGATTATTTTTTGTTCTATCTCTGAAGCGATGAGGGATCATCCGGAACTTGTTCAAGAGTATATGTTCTCTGTAGTTCCTATGACAGACAATTATTATGCGGCACTCAATTCCGCTGTTTTCACAGATGGAACATTTGTGTATATCCCAAAGGGTGTACGATGCCCGATGGAACTCTCAACATACTTTCGTATCAATGCCAAAAACACAGGACAGTTTGAGCGTACTTTGATTATCGCAGATGAGGGAAGTTATGTATCTTATAATGAGGGATGTTCAGCACCACAGCGTGATGAAAATCAGCTTCATGCGGCAGTTGTAGAACTCATAGCCAAAAAGAATGCAGAGATAAAATATTCCACGATTCAAAACTGGTATCCCGGCGATGAAGAGGGCAAAGGCGGGATTTACAACTTTGTTACAAAGCGGGGACTTTGTGAAGGGGAAAATTCAAAAATTTCTTGGACACAGGTTGAGACCGGCTCTTCGATTACTTGGAAATACCCGAGCTGTATCCTTAAAGGGGATAATTCTGTAGGGGAATTTTATTCTGTTGCAGTCACATCCAAAGCGCAGCAGGCAGATACTGGAACGAAGATGATCCATCTTGGTAAAAATACCCGCTCAACTATAGTTTCTAAAGGTATCTCTGCCATGAAGGGGCAAAATAGCTATCGAGGATTGGTTAAAGTTGGTCCAAATGCATCAGGAGCACGCAATTTCAGTCAGTGCGACAGTCTGCTTATAGGTTCTACATGTGGGGCACATACTTTTCCTTATCTGGAATCTCAAAATGCACAAGGTCAGATAGAACATGAGGCAACGACTTCGAAAATAAGCGATGAGCAGCTCTTTTATCTCCGCCAGCGCGGTATCAGTGAAGAAAATGCTGTTTCGATGATAGTCCATGGCTTCTGTAAAGAAGTTTTTGCACAGCTGCCTATGGAGTTTGCTGTTGAAGCAAAAGAACTTTTAAATTTAACGCTTGAAGGAAGTGTAGGATGATGAACATTAAAAATATACATGCAAAAATCGGTGATAAAGTTATACTCAAAGGCTTAAATCTTGAGCTTGAAAAAGGGAAAGTCCATGCTATTATGGGTCCAAACGGTGCTGGAAAATCAACACTTTCCAAGGCGATAGTTGGGCATTATGATGTAGAAGTAACAGACGGTGAAGTTCTATATAAAGGCAAAAATATTTTGGGTACTTCTCCGGAAGAGCGTGCTTTAGACGGTATTTTTTTGAGTTTTCAAAATCCAGTCGAGATACCGGGTGTAAATAACGCCTATTTTCTTCGTACAGCACTCAATGAAAAAGAAAAACATGAGGGCAAAAAAGAGACAAATGCTGCGCAGTTTTTAAAACTGATGCGTCAACATGTAGAGCAGTTGGGTATGAAACCAGACATGATATCCCGTGCTCTTAATGACGGCTTTTCAGGCGGAGAGAAGAAACGCAATGAAATCTTGCAGATGGAGATTTTACAACCTGATGTTATTATTTTGGATGAGATTGACTCAGGTTTGGATATTGACGCCCTAAAGGCAGTTTCAGAGGGAATAAACAGGATGAAAAATGGTGAGAGAACCTTTTTGGTTATCACCCACTATAGTAGAATTTTAGACTATATTCATCCAGATTACATACATGTATTGCAAGATGGACAAATCATTAAAACCGGCGGACCTGAACTGGTTAAAACGCTTGAAGCCGAAGGATATCAAGCGATCCAAAAGGATTTATAATGCAAGCTGTAACCTTGGAGCTTGCAGATGCAAAGCATCCACTTTATGAGCGTTTGAGTTTGCTGGGTCTTCCCGGTAACAAGACTGAACACTATAAACATTTTGCAATAAAAGCACTTTTGGCACGTGAATATACTCTGAATATGCCACAGGTTTTTACGCCCTCAAAGGGTGAAAAATTAGTGATACAAAATGGTGTTGTAACAGAATTTCCAAAAGGTGTAAAGGTCAGTTTAAAGGACGATTTCACGGTCGATATGGAGCATTATGATGCACTTTATTTTCTTTCTCATACGCTTACTCCTACGGTAATTTGTATAGAAGTATTAGAAGATGCAGTCTTTGAATTAGAACATGAGTTTACGCATAAACAAACTTTTTTGCCTTATCGTATTTCATTTAAAACTGCACCTAACACTCGAGTAGAAGTGTTTGAGAAGTTTCAGACACAAGGAACTGAGAATAGTTTGCTGCTTTACGGAGTAGATGCGGAAGTTTCGGCTGATAGTACACTCTGCTGGATTCGTGATGAAAATACTTCACATGTAGAAACTGCTGTGATAGGAACGCATCACTATGATGTTGCAAAGCAAGGGGCTTTAGAGCTTAAAACTTTTGATTTTGGGAGTGGATTGGCTCTGCATCTGTATAAAATTGATTTGAGTGATTATGCATGGACTGATGCTTCACATCTAGTGTTGGCTACAGAAGAAGCGCGTCGCGGAAATGTTGTACATATCAACCACAATAAACCTTATGCAAAAAGTGTTCAAGAAGCGCGAACGATTTTAAAAGGCAAAGCAACAGGAATTTTTGACGGCAGAATCCGTGTCGGACATGAGGCGAGATTTTCAAGTGCCAAACAAAATTCAAAAGCTGTACTTCTAAGTGAGAGTGCTTACATGTATGCTAAACCGCAACTCGAGATTTATATCGATGAACTTGAAGCATCACATGGTTCGACCATAGGACAGCTAGATATTGATGCGCTTTTTTATCTTCGCTCTCGCGGTATTGCGCTTGATGAAGCACGAAAGATGCTGGTTTTGGCATTTGCCGACACTTTGATTGACACGGTTGGCAATGAAGAAGCGGTAAAAAATATTCATGCAGATTTTGAAGCAGCTTATTATAAATAAAAAGGATACGCTATGACGATGGAAGAACAGGTTCAAGTATATAAAGAGGATTTAGAACTTTTGTCAGATAAAGATATGAAAATGGAGTATATTTTAGATTATGGCAAAGAAGCAAAGAAGCTTGATCTAAAGTATAAAACAGATGACAATATCATCAAAGGATGTTCTTCTCTTGCTTGGATGCATAAACAATTCAAGGATTCAAATATAATTCTTGAAGCTGAAGGTGATTCCATAATCGCCAAAGGGATGCTTGTGATGTTACTCGAGATTTTTAACAACCGCACACCGGATGAGATTTTATCTTTTGATTCAAAATTATTGATGCAGATGGGTGTCATGGAACTGCTTAGTCCGGTACGACAGCAGGGAATGGAAGCTTTTTTGGGGGTTATTTATGGATATGCAAACAAATGTAAGGAGGAAGGAAAATGAAATTTGCAGCAGTAAAAGAAAAAATAAAAGAAAAACTCAGAGATATTTATGATCCTGAAATTCCGGTCAATCTTTACGATTTGGGTCTGATTTATGGAATTGACTGCGCCAAAGAATCCGGCGGTACAAGATGTGTAGTCACTATGACTCTTACCTCTGCTACTTGTCCTGTAAGTGAGAGTATTTTGGAACAGGTTCGTAACATCAGTTCTCTCATAGAAGATGAACCGGGGCTCACTATAAGTGCTAATCTTGTTTTTGAACCGCCGTGGTCAAAAGAAAATATAACTGATGAAGCGAAACTTCATTTAGGAATGCTTTAGCCCTTTAAGTTAAAAAATATAAAATATAAAATCATTCCAACTATTGCTCGTGAGCCTATGGTAATAAAAGTATAAGTTTAAGATTTATAGAAGTGGATAAATTAGCTGATTATTGATATAAAACAATGCAAAGTTTGTGATTGCCAACTATAATACACACAATTAATCTTAAAAGGATATTACATGTCTTTGATTCCAAGTGAAGCAAAAAAAATAGAAGTTGCGGGTGCGACCGTAGACTTCTTTGAGTTAATAAAAGATGGACAAAGTAATTATTACTTTGACACTTCTAAGTGTGGTCCGCCAGATCCAATGGTAAATGCTATGAGTGGCTTAAGGCTTATAAAAAATACAAACAATAAGCTTATTATGATAAATCATAAAGCACCTGGCGGACTATTTGCTAAACTTGATTCTGATGTGTCTAGTGAAGTTGAAAATCTAGACAATGGTTTTGTTAGAGTTACTTTTACTAATATTAATAATAGCGGCGCAGATTCAGATTTAACTCAAACAAGCTGTCATGACTAAAAGTTTTTAATGTTTTCAATCTCTCAGGACTTTGCGCCTCCATTTAAGCTAATCTCTCCTTTTTTTATATTGGGGAGTCTTTTTTATCTTTTCTCATCATTTTACATATTTTTCTTTAGCGCGGCTGATATGTCTTTTTTAGATACAAAAGTGATTGGTTTTGTGCATCTGTTTTTACTCGGTTTTGTTATGATGACTATCTTTGGAGCAATGGCACAGTTAGTACCTGTTGTTCTTGAAGTAGGACATTTCGGAGTTGAACTGTTTTATGCAATCTGGCCTTTGCTGCTGATTGGGACATTGTTAATGGTATTTGGCTTTTTAGAAAGTCCTGCTCTTCTCCCTTATGGCGGAACAGTTGTTTTAATAGCTATGATGGTATTTGTAATGGAGATATTTCTGACAATGTTTAAGGTAAAGAAATTAAACATTGTCATGAGCAGTGTCCTTATCTCAAATACATTCTTATTTTTTGGTATTATCTTCGGACTTGTTATGGCCTTAGCATACGCAGGTACAATAGATGCAGATATTGGCTCACTTCTTAAAGCTCACGTTTATCTTGTTGTAGGCGGGTATATTTCTGTGACAATTATGGGATTATCCGTGGTGTTAATTCCAATGTTTGGTTTATCTCATGGTTTTTCCATGAAACCGTTAGAAATATCAATGGGCATGATGAGTTTAGCCGTAGTTTTAGTTGTTTTATCAGCATTTATAAAGTTTGATATAATAGAAAATTTTGGATATGCATTAGCAATAATTTCACAGTTAGTTTATTTTTATCATATTTATATTATCTACAAAACTAGAGCTAGAAAAGAAAGAGATATATATGCAATATCTTTGATATTTTCATACTTATCTCTAGTTGTTTCACTTTTACTTGGTATAGCATATTTTATTAGCAGTCATGAACCTTTACTTTTAGCTGCAGCTTGGCAGATGTTCTTTGGATTTTTTGGATTTTTGATTACCGGGCATATATATAAGATTATTCCATTTTTGGTATGGTTTGAGAGATTTTCTCCTCTTGTCGGAAAGCAAAAAGTTCCAATGCTCTCAGACATGGTTCCTAAAAAAAGTTCTTCCGCCCAGTTTTTTTTCTCTGCAATTGGTGTAAGCATTATTCTTGTGGCTATTTTATTGCAGAGCGATGTTCTTATGAAGGCCGGTGCATCGTTTTTAGTTGTCGGTGCTTTGGCATTTGTGAGAAGTGTGTTTTATATGATAAATTTTAAATAAAAGGAATGAATAATATGTATTCTAAAGAAGAATTATTTTTGGCTATTTCAACAGTTATAGATCCTGAAGTTGGCTACAATTTAGTGGAGATGGGGCTTATTTATGACGCTGAGTGTGATGAAAATGGAAATGCTCATGTAACTATGACTTTATCAACAAAAGCTTGTCCTCTTCATCAGATGATACTCCAGTGGGTAAAGGAGTCTGTTCTTAAAATGCAAGGGATAAAATCTGTTGAAGTTGATTTAGTGTGGGAACCGGCTTGGAATATAACTATGGCTGATGCACATGTAAAAAAAGCTTTATCAGGAGCATAAGCCTTTAGGCATAAAGCCTATTGCTTAGGCTCATGTATTTGAAAGCTTTTTTTAATTTTCAGCATTTCATAGATTGAAACTTCAGGCATCGCTTTTTCTATCAGTAAATCAACATCTTTGTATTTACCTTTCATAGACTTAATATCTTCATAACCTTTTGGTTTGATTTCGCTCATGGCAATATTGATAGCAGCAGCCCACATCAAAACAAGCATTACCCAAACAGTTTTTTTAGCATTGGCATAAATACCCACAAAATGAAAAGCAATGCTTAAAACAATTGCAACAATTAATACAATAGCTAGATTCATCAGTTTATTCTCTCTCCTGTTGGTGTTATTTTCAGATCTGTGTTTTCTAACATTTTATCTCCAAAACTCTTAACTCCTAATGTAGCGATTAACATTAAAAATATTACAAGAAAAAGAAATACTAATGCCATTGAATATCGTTTTATTACTTCCATCATTTAGAATTTTCAGGTTTTGACATGTCTGTAGTATATTCAATACATCTCGAAGTGTGAAAATCTCTTACAACATTATCGGATTTAAAAAGATCACCGTCTAATCTCCACTCAAGTGCTTTTGAAATTAACACCGATTGTGAAATTGTACGATGCATTTTATTTTCACAGATAATTACTCCACCTTCATTGAAAATTTCTTTTACCCCGTTCATTCGTGAAGTTGTCACATAATAGTGCGCTAAAATCATAATAGTAAATACAGAAAAAACTCCAATCATACCCCGTTTAAAAGCGACTTTTGGCACAAAATCTCTTGTTGTAACAACGGCAGTGACAGTTAAAAAGAAAATTCCTATAACTATGTATGGTAATTCTAATTCAAAAAAAAGTGGCATTAATTAACCTTCATTTTATTTTCTTCTTCCCAACTCTCAAAAGCTGGCGAAAAATATTCTATTCTTACTTTCTTAAATTCTCTCGATGAATAGAGTGGCATGTGAGCTTTTGATTTAATCTCGCTCGCCATTTCAGCGATGATTGCATTTGTTTCCTCTTTAGTCTTTCCATGAACCATTGTAAAAAGGTTATAAGGCCAATTTGCATATTTAGGACGAAGGTAGCAGTGACTCACTGCACTAAAAGCAGCGGCAGTTGCTCCAATCTCTTCTCCATTTTCTTCATCCACATCCCAAACAACCATGGCGTTAGCATTGAAACCTGCTTTTCTATGGTTTAAAATGGATGCGAATCTACGCATGATGCCAGCTTCTTGCAACTCGTTTAAAATTGAAAAAAATGTTTCATAATCAGTATCTAACTCTTCAACGGTTTTTTTAAATGGTTCACTTGTTATCTCTATGTCATGTTGAGCTTTGTGGATAATCTGGTGATGAAGTTTTGAAAGTTCTATCTCTCTATGCTCAACTTTTTTCACTTTTTCTTTTTTGTCATCTTTGCCTGTTGTGTCAAGTTTAACAGATATTTTAAAAAGCTTTAGAGTTGGAAGTATGATGTAATCTTGGGCATCAGTAAGTTCTGAAAGTATTTCTATGGTTTTTTCAAGCCCAAGTATAGAGTCTGGTGCAACAGCAAGTGTAAACCAGATGTTAAAATCATGATTTCTCTCATAATTATGTGAAATTCCCGGATGTGAGTTTATTATTTTAACAGCATCACTGATTTTATCTTCTGCTATTTTAAACGCAACTAATGAGGATTTATAACCTAAACGCTTTGTGTCAAATATAGCCGATGTCTGGCGGATAATATTTTTTTTCTTTTCTTCTTGTAAGATGCTTATAACTTCATCTTCGCTCATACCTAATTCGTCAGCGATAGCTTTAAACGGCCTGTGTTCTAAGGGAAATTTCTTCTGTATTCTTGAGAGTATTTCTTGTTTCATATTTTTTTTCTTTTTTTTAATTTTTTTATTGATATGGACTTCTTGTTAAGGAGCTCATGGACAAGAAGTCAGGCAATTATTGTATCTATTTAACATTAAAATAAATTGATGTAAATCAACAACTAACAGCTCATCTTTCAGCTATTGTTATAACACGAAACTGTATTATACTCTTTCAAGTAAACAAAAGGAATCTGATGGCTTATTTCCCCGCTTTTTTAAAACTAGATAATAAGAAAATCTTAATTGTGGGTGGTGGAAACATTGCTTATGAAAAACTGGAACATCTTTTAGATTTTACGCAAGACATATCTGTTATAGCTCCAGAGTTGTCTGCACAAATGAGTGAAAAGATTAAGGAAAAAAATTTAAGTTTTCATAAAAGAGCATATCAGGTTGGTGATATTAAAGAGTTTGCAATAGTTATTGTTGCGGTAGATGACATTGCATTGCAGTCAGAAATATTTGATGAATCAAAACAATATAATTGTCTATGCAATGCTGTTGATTCAGTAGATTATTGTGATTTTATTTTCCCTTCTTATGTAAAAAAAGATGACTTAACTATTGCTATCTCAACTTCAGGCGCCTCTCCTGCTATGGCAAAACATTTAAAACGTTTTTTTCAAAATATAATTCCAGAGGGAATATCAGCATTTTTAGACGAGATGAAAGAGCTACGCAGAACAATTCCAAAAGGCAAAGAAAGAATGAAAATGCTTGATAAAAAAGCAGAAGACTATATTAAAACTTGGAGTAAATAATGGATGTTAAAAAATGGTTGGGTGTTGGAGCTGTATTCGCATTTTTTGTAATGGGATTTATCGCGATGAAGCAGGCTATGCCGGAGGCTAAAGAAGATAGAATATATAAAGCTATTGAAGTATACAGTCCATATAAACTTGAAAAAAGAATGGCTGGACTGACAATAGTCAATACCCAGACCGGAATAAAAGAGATGCCTCAGAGTGCAGATGTATTACTTAGGTTGGATGAACTGAATAAAGAATGGGGTAAATCACATCTTAAAGTTAGTGAGAATGAAGTAACAGTTTTAGGAGACAACAATCAAAGTGTTGTAAAAATCTTTATAGAGACAAACAAAGAGAGAGAGTTTCTAAAAAGATTTTATGGAATTTAATGTTTTTGGTCTGAATCCTTCAATTTAAACGAGAAGAAGAGGGCAATCAACAGCATAATGACTGTGCTGCTATAAAGTGTAGTGTAATTAAAAAAATGTAAAATTATTCCGCCTAGTATAGAAAAAAATAGACCAAATGACACTATGTTTATCTGCAATGCAACATAAACAGGTCTTTTCTCCGGAGGTGCTAAAATCAAGATAAGATTTCCCGAAGCTATGCGGTTGCCATCGAGCGCAGCACCTACAAGGAAAAACACTGCCATGTATTGATAAAGTGATGTGCTGTAAAATGCTATAGCAATAGCGCTTATCTGAAATAAAATTGCTATATTGGCAGTTAGTTTGTTATACCCTCTGCTGCTAAGCGCTCCCCATAAAAAATTACTTAACATCGCGCCTATCATCTGCACCGTGATTAAACTACCGATAGCTACACCATCAAGATGAATTTTTGTCTGAGCATCTAAAACTATAAAGGGTAAAGAGATTAAATATCCATAGGCTAGAAGAAATGTAATGAGTTGAATTTGTAAATCTTTGTCAGACTTTAAGGTTATCCATGAGTTATGTAGAAATTTTTTAAATGATTTTTCTTTTTCAATAATTTCTTTTTTGATTGGTTCATCAACTGTTCCAAAAGAGAGATAACCAAAGCCCATAATAAATGAACTTATTATAAATAAATATCCAAAGCTATAAGGTGCTTCAAATGATTCTAAAATCACAGCTGCCAAAGCACCGCTTATTAGTCCGCCAAATGCACTGAAAAATTGACGGTATGCCATAGTTTTACCACGAAATTTATGGGAAAAAATCTTAGCAATAATATCTTTAAAATAGATAGCACCAAAACCTGCACTAAACGAAAATATAAAAAGACCAAGTCCAATGGAAAATAGAGTTAAATCGGGATTAGTATCTCCAAAAACAATAATTGCAATACCTATAAAAAACCATGCTAAAAATCTAACAAAAAAAACGCGACGCATGTATGGCAACATGAGCTGATAACTCTGTGCCTGAAAAGCAGCAAAGAGTTGCACAATAATTGCACCGCCGCGAAGCAGGGCAGCAAAAAATCCAACAAGCATGGAACTGCCGCCAAAATAGTTGACGATTAACGGTAAGATTGTTGAGGGTTCAGCTATTGTCGTTCCGACTGAAAGAAAAAAACCATGTAAGATATTTCTTACATGGTTCGAAAATTTATCCATTTAGCATTTCATAACCAATCTCAATACTTTTTGCTTTATCACTCACAAAAAGAAAAATAGCAGCATTTAACTTCGCTAATTTTAGGTATTCGTTCGATGGATTTAAGAGTTGTTCAAGTGATTCTTCCAGAGTAATGCTATCCCATGATTTTTGATAATTGATTCCATAAAATTCCGGATCAACTATAAACTCTTCAGTTTTATTGCCATTTGCAATCCATAAACGACCTTTGCTAAAGAGTTCTGGTGTTCCCTCGTTGCCTTGGAGAAGAGCAAATTTTTTATATCTGTCTGAAAAAACTTCAACATATTTTTGAACATATGGTTTGTGGAATACTCCTGTTATGGCATATTCACTGTTTGCAACTCTTGGCAGTTTTTCAATTGTATTAAACCCTGTACGAAGTCCTAAACGCATACGTATATCTGTCAATTCATGAAGTTCTTTAAAAAAATCAGCTCTGTCAAAGTAGTGAATATTTGAATTTAGCTCAATATGTGTGCAAATATCTTTGATTGTTATGCCTTCTTTGGCGGGCTGCATATCATCACCGATTACAACCAAGTTTAATCCGGAATCTTCAAGAACTTTTGCAACTAGTGGAAAGATATATGGATTTCTTGTTTTTCCATCAAACGGATAACCAAGTTCGATTGAATTTTCAATAGTTTTAGGTGTAATGTAAGAATCACATGCACTTATAGCACCTCTAAACTCGTCTGTTGTCTCAGGCTTTAGTCTCCAACCAAGCAGAAATGCAGCTATCTGTTCATTGTGAACTTTTCGATCTAAAATCTGTTTCATCATATCTTCGCTCTCTTCAAAGCTTAAATCTCTGTTACCTTTGATTCCTGTGCCAACTGCGTGTATATATTTTTGGAAATCCATGTGTTTCTCTCTAATTTTAAGATGTATAATTTAGGCTAAAGTGTATCAAAATAAAAGTAAATATAAGTCTAGAACTCATCATTGTTAATACTAATTTAAGCTATAGGTGGATATATTTCTTAACTTTTAGAATTAAGGAAAAATGTGGAAAATTTAAAACATTCTAAGTTTTTTGAATACCTGGATGACGACCAGATTAAGTTACTTAGCTCATTTTCAAAAAAGAAGCATTACGACAAAGGTTCAATCCTTTTTTATGAAAAGGAACAGCCGACATCTTTAACCTTGCTAGTCGAGGGTGTTTTGAAGGTTTATAAAACTGATCCAAAAAATAATGAAATTATTATGCATAGATTTCTTCCTATGTCAATGATTGCAGAGATGGCTGTTTTGGAAGGTATCCCTTATCCTGCTTCTGCAGCATTTGAAACAGATGGAACAGTAATCGAAATTGATTTTGAGAAATTTAAAAAAGCATTTTTTACTGATCCTGATGTAGCGTTAACATTTTTTAAATCATTATCAAAAAAAATAAAACACCTCGAAGATGTTATTGCTCTCAATGTTGTTTTAGATTCTACGGCCCGTTTGGCTAAGTATTTGTATGAACATAGTGACGTATTAAACACTTTGAAAAACTATCAACTTGCAGAACATCTCCATATGACACCGGAAACACTGTCCAGAACATTCAAAAAGCTAGTAGTTTTAGAATTGTTGGTAAAAGATTCAGAAGGCTACAAGATTAAAAATAGAGAAGGCTTGCGTGTCCTTTTTGAATAGATGAAACACCTTATTTTTATATTCTTTTTTATAATATCAGTGCACGCACATAATCTTAGCTGGTATGGCAGTTACGAAACGGCCCATAAGGAAGCGCTCAAAAAGCACAAAATGTTAATGGTACTGCTGGTAGAAAAAGATTGTCCAAATTGTAATAAAATATTAAGCACAACTTTTATGAATCAGCCTTATTTAAACAAAGTTGATGATTTGTTTGTTTCTGTGTTAATTACCAAGGGGCAAAAAGAAACATACCCGATAGAGATGCTCTATACTATGACATACCCATCTGTTTTCTTCTTAGATGCTCAGGAACTTTTCGTGGGTGAAAATATTTTTGGGTATATAGATTCAGAAACTTTTGAAAAGCATCTGAATCTATATTTATACCAATCCCCAGCAAAGAGATGAGTTTTAAATAAAAAATAAGCTACTAGCTACAAGGCAAATCTTTGCAGGACTAACTGGTTAATCCAAAAAGATTTAACGAAGCTAGATGATAGCATATCTTTTACCCTTCGGGCGAGCATATTGCATCATATTGCTGCGTTGAAACCACTTGAAGCTACTTGTAGCTCCTGCGTAATTTCGCCTTGCACTCTAATGCAATATGCTCGTTTAAGACTCACCTCTTTACCGGGGATTGGTATTAGTTTAATGCAGCTTCGATTATATTTTGCAAATCACTATTGTGTGGAAAAAGTTCAAAAAATGAGTCATCAAACTCAACAGTAACTGCTGTTGTAGTATCACCATCAGCTTTTTCTGCAATTAATGAATTACTTTTGAATTCTGTAGTCCTCCATCCATTTTTTTCACAAGCTGCTACAATGAGTTTATGAACCTTCTCTTGTGTCAGCTTTTTTTCAAAATGAGTCCTACTGATATTTTTAGCATCATCCGAGGAAGGAGAAGCTGAGTTTGCACTACAACCAACGAGTAGTAATGTACTTAAGGCAGATACCAAACTTAGTGCTATGATTTTTTTCATGAGAATCCTTTGTGTACTCTTTCTTAAAAGTTAGAAAGAAAAAACTTGTATATAATATAATAAATTTGCATAAAAGTATAAGACATAAATCAATTTTATAAAATAATAATTTGCTAAAATAGAGTTATGTTAAAACAATATCAAGAAGCTATAGAAAAAAGTAATATTATTTCTAAAACTGACACGGCTGGTATCATCACATTTGTGAATGAAGAATTTTGCACTATATCTGGTTATACACAAGAAGAATTGATTGGTAAAAATCACAATATTGTAAGGCATCCGGATGTTGATGCTTCAACATTCAAACTTCTTTGGGATACTATAAAAAGTAAAAATACATACAAGGGCACCGTTAAAAATTTAGCAAAAGACGGTTCAACGTTTTATGTAAATACAACAGTAATCCCAATACTGGATGAAAATGAAGAGATTGCAGAATATATAGCTATCCGATATGATGTTACAAAAGAGGTCTTCTATAGACAAGAACTTCAAAAAAAAGAATCTGAACTTGAAGAATTGAACAAGACCTTAGAAAAAAGAGTACAAGAACAAATAAGAGAATTAAAAGAGTTAAATCAGACACTGGAATTTCGTGTTCAAGAAGAAGTTTCGAAAAATGAAGAGAAACAGCATATTATGTTTTGGCAGTCAAGACTTGCAAGTCTTGGTGAGATGCTTGCAAATATCGCCCATCAATGGAGACAACCTCTATCGGAGTTAAATCTTGCAGTGTTTAATATCAATAAAGCTCAATTAAGCGGAGATAAAGAAGACGCGGCCAAATTTTATAACGAGAGTAAACATATCATTAAGAATATGTCAAACACCATAGATGATTTTACGAACTTTTTTAGACCTGACAAAAAAAGATATTTTTTTAATATTGCAAATAGCATCAATGAATCAATCAATATCCTTGATAGAGCTATCAAACAGGAGATGATACATGTTAAAACAGATATTGAAGATATTGAGATTCTTGGAATAACCAACGAATTTTCTCAAGTTATTATCAATCTTATTAAAAACTCAATAGATGCTTTTATTCAAAATGGTATCTTGATAAGAGAAATAACACTAACTGCAAAAAAAGAGAATAACTTTGCAATTATAGAAGTGGAAGATAATGCTGGCGGTATTCAAGATAAGGTGAATAAAAAAGATATATATAAAATATTTGAGCCATACTTTACCACAAAACATGCAAGCCAAGGTACGGGACTGGGACTTTTTATGTCAAAAATGATTTGTGATAAGGGATTCAAAGGCTCCTTAGACGTGAAAACATATAAAAATACGACAACATTTACTATCAAAATTCCTCTAGAAGATAAAGAAAACATAAATAAAAAAAGTATCAAGGATGGTTTTAGCTATGAGAAATAAATTTTTAAAAGAGTTAAAAGTATTGTTAGTTGAAGATGAAGAAAGACTGGCAAATCTTTTTAAAAGTGCCATCGGAGATAATTTTTATAAGTTTTACATAGCAAATAATGGAAAAGATGGCTTAGAAAAGTTTTATACGCTAAAACCAGATCTTATTATTACAGATATAACGATGCCGCACCTTAACGGTCTTGATATGGCAAAAGAGATAAGACTTAGAGACAAAACTATACCGATAATAATTCTCAGCGCATACAGTGAAACAGATAAATTTTTAGATGCCATAGATATTGGCGTGGTAAAATATTTTATAAAGCCGTATGACCCAGATGAGCTTTTAGACTATATAAGTTCTATAGAGGATAAATTTTCAGACAGGACTGTAGTATTAGAAGATGAATTCTCTTTTAATAAGAGTACAAATACTCTTTATAAAAATGGCAGATATATAGCTCTTTCAAAAAAAGAAAATGAATTTATTCAGCTGCTGCTTCAAGAGAACCTCAATGGAAGACTTACAGTTGGAGATGAGATGATTAAAGAAAAACTCTGGCAGGAAGAGGAAGTCAGTGATGAAAGGATTAGAACTTTTATAAAACGCTTAAGAGCAAAAACATCTAAAAATTTAATTGTGAATGTAAAAGGGCATGGGTATCAGCTACCCATGCCCTAAAACTATTTCTTTGTGTAAATACGGTCATTTGGATAATTCGGTTTATCCATTTGCGATTTTGTAGTCTCTTTTGTATCGTAATGAACGATGTTTTCCGCCTGAAGCGCACTTAGTAACAGAACTGCTGTCAATATGATTTTTTTCATGTTGTTTCCTTTGGTAAGAACAAATTATGCTCTAAAATTTTAAATCGGACAAATTTTATCCGATTTAACTTTTATTGCTTATTTATTTGTTTGTTAGTAGTTTTATATAAGGTTTATTTAATATAATTATTTTATACAGTTATAATTAAAAGTACTTTTATCAGCGGAAGACAACTCGTTTAATCGGTGGTGTATAGTTCGGGTCTTTTCCTTCTATTGTCCAGAGTTCTTTACTGATTACAGAGATGGCATTTGAAAAATCATCATCTATTAAAGCTAGAAATTCTGATTTTGGAAAATATTCTTCAAGCAACTTCTTTTCATGTTCAAAATTCTCTTTGATATTTTTGTTTTCCTGCAAATCAATGACTTGTGATGTTTGAAGATTTGCCAGAAACCACATGGCAAGGAATTTTTCTGAATATTTATTTAAAATATGACGAGAAAAATCTTCAAAATCTTTGTAGCCGCTCTGCTCAAAGATAGTAATAATAAGGCTTAAAACTTTATGCAGATGCTCTAGCGGAACCATAGAAAACAGCATCCGTCCCACAGAGGCTCCATCGGAATGCTCTGCGCCTATAAATACTCTTGCTCCCCCTTGTGTGTCACCAAAATTATTTGTTTTAAGACCTATTAATCCTATGTCAGTATGGTGATGTCTACCGCAACCTTTTGCGCATCCTGAAAAGCCAACTTGTATGGAGTGTTCATTTATCTTAGTTAATGGCAGGTAAGATGTTTCATCTTTAATATTCCAAAATGAGTAAGGGCAGAGATTACCAGCGCATGCAACTACCGTAGCACTCTCTTTTGGTGATTTGAAAGGTACAAGATTGTCTTGAAGTCCAAGTATATATATTTTTTGGTCAATCCCGATGCGAATTTCTGCATTGTGTCTAGTGGCATACTCAGAGATTTTTTTTATTTCGTCTGCGTTTACTCTTGCAAAATCTGTCTGATAGCAAAATGCATACGTTCCATCTTTGAGTATCTCATGTGCAGAGAATTCTTTTTTTTCAAGTAGCAATTTTCCTGCACTTTGAAGTTTACCTGCATATTCGGTTTGGATATGCTCTTTTAACCCATCCATGCCAATATCTTCAATCAAATATATTAATCGGGTTTTTGAACGTGAAAAGCGGGAACCGTGCAGATAAAAAGCTTCAACAAAGGCTTTGAAAAAATCAAACACTTCATGTGGAAGTAAAAAAATGTCGGCATCCTGTGCTACATCTGTATTTTTCCCGCCCATAAAAACATTAAAACCTAGTGTTTCATCCTTTTTTGCCAATGCAAAATAGATGTCGTTGGCAAAAAAAGAGGTAACATTGGCACGATTGCCGGATATTCCAATGGATACTCTTCTTGGAAGCATCCCAACATAGCGTGGATTTTTTAAAATATATTCCTGCATCTGCATGATGATAGGGTAAACTTCTATCTCACTGTATCTCCCGCGACCATCATATACATCGGTAACAATATTTCTGATGTTGTCTCCAAAGCTTTGCCATGAAGTAAGACCAAGAGAATTTATTTTATTGAAAATGTCTAAAACATTATCAGATTCAATGCCGTGGAGCTGAATGCCGCCTCTTGCGGTAAGGATGATATGAAGGTCGTATTTTGTTGCAACATCTGCAATGCTTGTAAACTGTTCGGCACTCAGCCTGCCGGCAGGAACACGAAGCCTAAGAGTAAATTCATCTTCCAAAAAATCAGTAGTGAATATGCCGAAATCTTGAAGATAAAGCCGATCTCCCTCACTTAAGCTCTCAAAATCAAGGGTCTCAAATTGTTCAAAATAATCATAAGGTCGCAGTCTTGCTTTATATCGTTCCCGTTTGTTTAATTTTCCCTCAAGCTCTTCATCTTGCATACAATAACTCCAGTATTTATAAAAATCAATAGTACACCAAGATTGAGCAAAATGTGATGACATGTATCAATAATTAAAAGATGACCCCGTTTGTTTAATTTTCCCTCAAGCTCTTCATCTTGCATACAATAACTCCAGTATTTATAAAAATCAATAGTACACCAAGATTGAGCAAAATGTGATGACATGTATCAATAATTAAAAGATGACATTGACCAATATTTAGATATATTAATGGAATAAATTTTTTTAGAGGTAAACTATGGCAAATAATCAAGTAAATAGTGACGACATTAAAAATAAACTTGGTTTAGAAAATACTGAAACTCATAGAAAAAAATGGGTAGTGTATGTAATTATTATGCTTTTACTGAGCGCAACAGTGGCATATTTTGTAGTGGCAAATAAGAAAAGCAAAAAAGTGAAATACGTAACACACGAGTTGCAAATGCGGGATTTAGTTGTTACGGTATCAGCAACAGGTAATATTGAGCCTACAAATACTGTAGATGTCGGTATTGAGGTGTCTGGGACTATTATCAATTTATATGCTGATTTTAATCAACATGTAGAAAAAGGTGATATTCTCGCCCGTCTTGATACAACTAAACTTGAATCAAGAGTGAAAAATTCTGAGGCTTCTCTTCTTGCTGCAAAAGCCAATCTCAGTGAGCGTAAAATATCGATTAAAGATACTAAAAATGAATTAGAACGCGGTAGAACTACATACAAATCTACTCAGGGAAAGTATCCTTCAGATAAAGATTTGGATGCTTTGCAAAATAACTATGATAGGGCAATTGCAAACTATAACGCCTCAGAGGCTGGTGTTACCCAGGCGTATGCTCAGCTCAAATCTGATGAGGATGATTTAAAAAAAGCTGTTGTGAGATCACCAATCAACGGAGTAGTTCTTGATAGAAAGGTAGAAGTGGGGCAGAGTGTAGTTTCGAGCATGCAGATCCCAGTCTTGTTTACTTTGGCTGAGGATTTGAGCAAAATGCAGGTAATTCTAAGTGTTGACGAAGCGGATATTGGACAGGTGCATGAAGGTCAAAATGTAGAGTTTCTGGTAGATGCTTATCCTGAACAGACATTTAAAGGGATTATTACTCAGGTGAGGTTTAATTCCGTCATTGTTGGTGGTGTGGTGACTTACTCAACTGTTGTGGAAGTTGACAATTCACTTCTTTTACTAAGGCCTGGAATGACCGCTAGTGCTGAGATAATAACCAAAGTGATAGAAAATACTTTTGTAGTTTCAAATGCTGTTTTACGCTTCTCTTTAAAAGGTCAAGCAGATGATAAACTCAAAGGTAAGCAGATATGGATTTTACAAAACAATCTACCTCAAAACATAAGTGTAACCTCTGCTCAAAGTGATGGAATTTTTACTGCTGTGTCTGGAGATAATCTCAAAGAAGGGATGCAGGTAATTGTAAATACCCAGAAAGAGAAGTAAGGACTTAAAATGCAAGATAATACTCCCTTCATTGAGCTAAGAGATGTTGTAAAAGTGTATGGAAGCGGCAGTGCAGCCGCTTATGCACTTAGAGGAGTGAATCTTAGTATAGTGCAAGGTGAATTTGTAGCGATTATGGGACCAAGCGGTTCAGGCAAGTCTACATGTATGAATATCATTGGCTGTCTTGATGCGCCGAGCAGCGGAGCTTTTTATTTTGAAGGGGTAAATGTTACTGCGCTTAGCCGCAACCAAAGAGCACTCCTCAGGCGCAATTATCTGGGCTTTGTTTTTCAAGGTTATAATCTTTTAGGAAGAACATCAGCTATTGAAAATGTTGAGCTTCCACTTATTTATAAGGGGCTGCCCTTTAAAGAACGAAGAGATTTATCGATGGACGCGCTTGTTAAGGTTGGGCTTGAAGATGTTGCTCAGCATACTCCCAGTGAACTCTCAGGGGGTCAGCAGCAAAGAGTTGCAATTGCCAGAGCTATAGTTACAGAACCATTGGTATTGTTGGCTGATGAGCCAACAGGAAATCTTGATAGCGAACGAAGTATTGAGATTATGGAACTGCTTGTTAAATTTAACAAAGAAAAGAATATAACAGTGATTATGGTGACGCATGAGGAAGATATGGCAGCATATGCTTCAAGAATAGTTCGCTTTAAAGATGGTGTAATTGAGCATGACTACACTAAAGAGTTAAGGACCTAAAATGCTATCGAATGCTTTTTTATTGGCTATCAGAGCTATCAAGCGCAACATGATGCGTTCCATCCTTACTGTTCTTGGAGTTGTTATCGGTGTTGCGTCTGTAATTGCTATGATCTTTTTGGGGGATGGGACAACTGCATATGTTACAAATAATATCTCAAAATTGGGTAGCAATATGTTGATTGTTCTACCTGGAAAGGATAGGCATGGACCCAGAACACAGGATACTTCTACTAAACTTTTTGAGATGGGTGATGCTGAAGCAATCAAGCGTGAAATATATGGGATTAAAGCGGTAGCACCAGGAACTGCAAAAGGGATAAATGCTGTATATAGCAACAAAAATTATGCCACATCTGTTGAGGGCAGAGACAATGATTTTTTTATAGTAAAAGACTGGGATTTATCTGAGGGAAGGATATTTCTACCAAATGAGATTAAGTCCGGAAAAGCGGTATGTGTGATTGGAGAAACTGTTAAAAAAGAGCTTTTTGGTGATCAGATTGCAATAGGGGCCAATATTCGTCTTGAGAAATTATCTTGTCATGTGATAGGAATACTTCAAATAAAAGGTGCTTCAAATTTCGGTTCAGATCAGGATAATCTGATAGTAGTACCGCTAAAGATGTTCCAAAGACGCATAAGCGGCAATCAGGACATACAGATGATACAGGTTTCCGCAAAAGATGATGATTCAATTGAGGCAGTTAAAAATGAGTTGATTGCACTTTTTCGTGAACGCCGACATATCCGTAAAGGTGCTGAAGAAGATTTTTATATTCGAGACCTTAAGGATATTATTAAAACTGTCAGTTCAACGACAAAAACACTTACAATTTTACTCGGGGCAATAGCCGCTATCAGTCTTTTGGTAGGGGGGATAGGTATTATGAATATCATGCTGGTATCAGTGACAGAGAGAACTAGAGAAATCGGGATAAGATTGGCTATCGGTGCGTTAGAGAGAGAAGTGCTGCTTCAGTTTTTAGTCGAAGCGATTGTGCTTTCATCTATGGGGGGAATGATAGGGATAGTGCTTGGAATAGTGATAGCATATGGAGTGACCACGGTGTATGAAATCCCATTTATATTTAATCAGGTTATTGTTCTAATCGCATTTTTATTTTCTACGGTTGTGGGGATTGTTTTTGGTTATTTTCC
>FLOH01000802.1_pt1 | contig 56946 bp, 46 predicted proteins | sample 756751 | NCBI WGS metagenome assembly FLOH01 (sample SAMEA4026879, study PRJEB14308) | marine metagenome | biome: coastal water; material: water | depth 74 m
ATCTCAGGGTTTGTCTGCCCGAGTATCGTTTCGGCAGCTTTATTGCAGAGGGTGATCTGGTCCTGCAAATCGGCGGTGATTACCCCGCTTGCGATGGAGGCAAAGATATTATCCATCAGATTCTTCAACTCTGTTACCTCAGCGAGGGTATGTCTTAAGGAGCTGAATAAGCGCGCATTTTCAATTGCGATGGCAACCTGATTGGCGAAATTTGCCAAAACATTCCGCGAGGCTTCGGCAAAAATACCAACTTTTACTCGATTATCTGCGTAGATCACACCGATTAATTCATTTTTTACTTTCAGTGGTACACATAAGATTGAACGCATATTATGGGCAATAATGCTTTCCTGTTCACCAAAACGCGGGTCTTCTTGTGCGTTGGTGGTGAGGATAGCCTCTCCGCTTTCGATCACACGATTGATGATTGTGTTGCTGGTGGCAGATTCTTCTGAATTGATCGATTCCTTCTCCCAGTTGCGCGCTGTTCTGATCCTCATTTCATTTTCGTTGTCACGGAGCATCAAAAAACCACGCTCCGCATTAATCATCTGCACAACCGTATCCATTGCAATCCGCAAAACCTCGTCTACTTCAAGTGAGGAGTTGATCATCTGGCTGATACTTGTCAGCGCGACCATATTGCTGTGTTCTTCTTCAAAAGCCGCCGCCTGATGGCTTATTTTATAAAGTTGACCCTCAAGATGTGAGAGCTCATCTATAATATTTCGGGGAATCTCCACTGAGGTGGTTCTGATCGTAGCAGAAATCCGGCCAGCCTGCCTGCTAAGGGCTAGAATCTGATCCTTCATGAAGGCGGGAGAAGTTTTTTCTTCCATCATTTTTCTTTTCTCACAACTAATTTTCAGAGAGAGGAAATCCTTGTTTTCAGCGCATACCAACGAATCGCGAAACTGGTGCGGCGGGCAATCTTTAAATCCCCTTCATCAGGGGTGAATAATGATTTTTGATGTTCGGCCAGCAGGGAATTGATCTCATCTTTTTTTTCCGGGATCAATTTTGCCAGGGCATTTGCTCGTTCTTGTGGCGTAAAGTGGAGAGGGATTTTTTCTCCCAGCAAGCCTAAGCTGATATTTACACTATGAAAGGCACGTGTCATAGGCATTGCTTCGCTCCAGTGCATCCAACGTATCAGCAGTGCGGGAACCAGGAGATTATTACGTTCGTAAACCCGGACAACAAGTCGGAGTCCGCGCGCAAGAAGAAATTGCTTCCGGTTGAAATACCACATCCCGGAGAGAGCAGTTGCGATTATAAGAGTAATCATACCCCAAAAGGAAGATACAGGACCATCTGTTTGTTGTGTGGGTCCTACAGATTCAGGAACGAAAACATGTTCCAAATCTGAAAGGGGTACATCTTCAATTATTTGCCCATCTTCGCCTAGGTTATTTAAAATACGCCCTGAAAGCATATCTCCTAATTCATTAGATCCTACCGCATCACTACCTGATGGACGGATAAATAGCGATTCGCTGGACGTTGGTTCAAATTCTACCCACCCTATATGAGGAAAATAAACTTCAGGCCAGGTATGAGCATCACTCTGTTGAATAAGAAAATCGCCCCTTTCATCTCTGTCTCCTTGCGCAAAGCCGACTGCAAGTCGAGCAGGGATTCCCACTGCTCGAAGCATAACTACATTAGCAGATGCTGAATAATTACAGAACCCTCTTTTCCAAGTAAACAGGAACCACTCAATAGGATCTTGATCCTGTGGTGGAGAGGGTATTTTCTCATCGTAAAATATCTCGGAACGAAGATAGCTAGTGATAGCGAAGGCTTGGTCATAGGGAGTTTCCTGGTTGAGAGAGAGCTCCGCTGCAAGTTCGCGGATGCTTTCAGGAAAATCTTCAGGAAGCTGGAGATAACGCTCAACAACCCAATCGGGGTATTCTGTTCCGGCCTGACGCATTTTAGCTATAGTTGGTTCAGCAAGAGCTGATTTTATGGTATAGCTCTCATTTGAATTTAGTGATGATTGGGCGAGCAACCGACTAATATCCATAGTCCCATCAGGTAAAGGCGTATATACCACCTGTGTATTTGAGCTGATATTAATTGGTTGTTGAACAGTTAACAATACGCTTTGGGATGGGATTTTGTTGGTAAAGACAAACTCTTGAAAGAAACTGGTATCTGTATTTGGTGGGTGGATTTCTACCATGGATGGGATGAATCTGGTGAGAGTATCTTGTGAGTGACTCCAATATCCATCTTCGTAAATATCGTATACGCGTAATTTCCAATAATACCGTTGAGCCAAGCGCCCGTCTGAGATATGGGCTGTAAAAAGTATTTGATTGTTCTGAAAAGGTCTTTCGCCTAAGAGCAATCTGGATTTATATAAGTCTCCGCTATCTTCTACTGGTTTTTCATCAATAGACGCAAAAGCATTGCCTAGTTGTTTTTGTGCATCAGTCAAGGAGCCGGTTGAATTTTGCCACCAACTTGCAATTGCAGCCCATTCAGCACGAGAGCTTGGGATACTCCAGGCAAACAAGACTATGATTGCGGTAGCAGAAAGTGTAATGATCGAGATATCAAGTCCAATACCAGGGTCTGTAAATACATTTTCCCTTTGCCAACGTTCTTTATTTTCCAGAAAATTTAGGCGCCCTAGCAAAACAAAGACAAAAAGGAAGTAAATGCCTATACTCCAAAACGAAGTTTCACTTGTCTGATCATAGTATTGAACAATGAGGATAATCAAAGTAGATGGAAATAATGCCGCGATGATGTTTTGATACCGTACAAAGACGTAGCTTGCATATAATCCTGTAAACCAAAAAACCATCACCATGAGCATAATAAAAAAGATGTGATCATCTACTGGTTGTCTTTCAGCCAATTGGTTAAATCCAGATAACAGACGGCTGCTGCCTTTTGTAATCCGAGTAATGAGAAGATGTTTCTGGTCTATGATACTGAGTAATTGCCAGGGCACAATTAATATGCTAAAGCTGAGCGTAAGCAATATTACTCCGAATTTTTTTAAGCGACTTATTCCAAGAGCAAGACCGAGCAACAAACTCAAAAGACTAACATTTCTTGCAACCTCAAGATCAGGCGTCCAGTCGGTAGAGACTAGCCTTGCAGAAGAAGTAAAAAGAATCATAGCAAACAGGATAATTGCGGGAATATCTCGCCAACGAGTAAATGACTTTTGCATGCGTTGAGTGTACAATAAAAGGGCATTTATCGTCAACTCAATAAGCGCCCCCATTAAAATCATTCCTCCAAAAAAATATTATTATCTCCCATGGTTGCCATTTTTATCTTTTCGCTCTTCACATTAATTACTATGAAATTAAAAGATTTACCCCAAAATCTGAGAACACTCTCTGTTATAATCGGCAACACTTGTAAACTATGAAATTATAGCTTCGGAGAACTTTTTTACTAATGACGCTGGAACGCGGTGCAATCCTCCACAATCGTTATCGTATTATGGAAATCCTTGGGCAAGGGGGAATGGGATCGGTCTATCGCGCCGTAGATGAAAATCTCGGTGTAGATGTTGCTGTTAAGGAAAATCTTTTTCCAACGGATGAGTACGCACGCCAATTTCGGCTTGAGGCCATTATATTGGCAAATTTGCGCCAGCCCAACTTGACACGTGTTACCGATCATTTTGTTATTGAGGATCAAGGGCAATACCTTGTCATGGACTATATCGAGGGCGAAGATCTTCGCCAAAGGATGGAGCGTACCAGCACCCTCCCCGATGATGAGGTGATCTTGATTGGCGCGGCGATGGGCAAAGCGCTTCATTACCTCCATTCGCGAAAGCCACCTATTTTACATCGGGATGTGAAACCAGGTAATGTAAGAATCTCTCCTAATGGAGAAATTTTCCTCGTCGATTTTGGTTTGGCAAAAGTGATGCAAGGGAGTCAGATTACTACAACAGGCGCACGCGCCATGACCCCTGGCTACTCACCACCTGAACAATATGGCACAGCGCGCACCGATCCGCGGACTGATATTTACTCATTAGGTGCCACCCTCTATGCCGCATTGACAGGTGTGATCCCTGAAGATGGCCTGGCACGAGCCATGGAAAATGTCGAGCTGACGCCAGTTCGAAAACGTTCGCCAAAAGTTTCTCGACGGTTAGCCGTAGCAGTGGAAAAAGCAATGGAAGTGGATGCAGATGATCGCTTCCAGACGGCCGATGACTTTCGAAAAGCTTTGCTTGCTTCTAGTTCTAAGACACAGCGGCTTGTTCAGGATGATTTCAATATTACCCCATCTCCTTCCGTGCCGCTGGCTTCAATTGAGAAAATTTCTGTAGATAAGGCTAAAGACACTCCGGATAAGGATCTCTCTATGATTGGGGTCCCACTCACACCTCCGGTCGCAGAGTCACCACGTAAGAAACGTCTTAAAGAGCGTCGTAAAGAACGCTGGAAATTCATTCGCTTCTTGCTGATATTGATTTTTATTGTCGGTGGTGCCGCCGCAACAGCTTTGTATTATCCACAAATTTCAGCTGTGCTTTCTGATTTTGGGTTAATTGCTGCACCAACAGCTACCCCAACCACTGTGTCTCCTCTAGAAACGGCGACAGAGGCGCTGCCCCTTCTTAATGAGTCTGCAACTGCAACGGAAACTGTGGAACCAACTGCGACGGAAACCGAAGTGCCAACTGCGACAATTACCCCAGTGTTTACATCAACCCCCACCGACACTCCCATCCCATTAACAACCCCGCTTGGGGGAGATCCAGGGCAAATTGCCTTTGTTTCTGATCGCGCCGGTACTCCTCAAGTTTATCTGGTAAACACCGGAGGGAAGGGAATCCGACCAATTACTAACTTATCTGACGGGGCCTGTCAGCCGGACTGGTCGCCTGACGGAGAAAAAATAGTTTTTGTTTCCCCCTGCAAGGTAGATCAGGATATATTAACAGGCTCCAGTTTATATGTCGTTGATGCCGATGGTACAAATCTGTCTCAACTCACCACAGCTGCCGGTGGAGATTTTGAGCCAGCCTGGTCGCCTGATGGCAAACGAATTGCATTTACCTCCCTACGCGATGGCCATCTGCAAATATATACAATTAATCTTGAGGATAACAATGTTCACAGATTAACTGATACAAACAGAGATGAATTTGCTCGCCAACCAGCCTGGTCGCCATTTGGGAATCAGATCGCCTATTCCATTCGCCGATATAGTGCTTATAAGATTTTACCCAAATTTGATAAGCACTATATCGCCTATTCCATTCGCCGATATAGTGCTTATCAAATTTGGGTAATGACTGATACGGGACAATCATCAGAGCAAATTACCAGAAGCGGATACACTTTTTGGGATATCCTTCCTGTTTGGTCACCTGATGGAACGGCCATTCTGTATAATCAGCACTCTTCAGGTAATACCTCAAGAACCTGGTTGATGAGTATTGATTATGAAAACCGAGGTGGAGAAGGAGTGGATGTGGACGCAACTCCTCTTCCTGTAAGGGATGTAGATTACTCAGAAGATGGGTTATTGCTCGCTTTTGAAGGCAAAGATGGTAACAATCGCGATATATACATGATGACTGCTTCGGGTGATTCCCGCACCCGGTTGACAACCGATCCTGGGAACGACATTGATCCTGCCTGGAGACCACTCCCCTGAGAATACCCTTTCAGTATTTCCATAAGCTGCCGTGAGATTGGCAGCTTTTTTCTTTAAAGTATCCGTTAACGAACTTCTTATTTGACGCTCATTTTTGCGCATGGTATCATCGTTTGCGATAGACTTAGCACCCTGTTCTTGAGGGTGCTAAAAAGATGCCTGTGCCGATGAATAAACTGACTGAACGCCAAAAAACGATTCTGATGCTGGTAGTGCGCGAATATATTGATAGCGGACAGCCGGTCGGTTCAAAGTTGCTGGTTAAGAATTATAGAATGGATATCAGCTCCGCGACGGTACGCAACGAAATGCGTGCTCTCACGGAAATGGGTTATCTGCGCACTACATCGGGACGTATCCCGACCGAAGATGGCTACCGTTATTTTGTCAGTCAGGTGATGCACCAGGCAGATCTGCCCAATGCTATTCAGCGGACGATCAGCCATCAATTTACACAGGCGCATTCCAGCATTGAGCAGTGGATGACTCTGGCGGCATCCGTTTTGGCACATCAAACGCAGATAGTTTCCCTCATCACTGCTCCACGTAATGAACAAGTTATTTTCAAACATGTTGAGTTGATTTCAACACAGGGAAGACAAGTTTTGATGGTGTTGGTTTTTGCAGGTGGCGATATTTCCCAGCAAGTTCTGACCCTGGCCGAAACAATTCCTCAAGGTCGGCTTAGCCTGGTCGCAGAACGGCTTAATCAGAGCTTGAAGTCTTTGTCAGAAGAAGCGATTTCGGCGCTGCCCTCTCGCACAGATCTGTTGGAGAAAGATATTCTTTTACTCATCCAACAAGAGATGCACCAGCGTGGTGATGGTTCATCTGGTGAGATTTATATGGATGGCATGGCGAATATTCTTGCCGAACCCTCCTTTGCCGACTCAGATGGAGGTCGCCGTACACTGCGTTTCTTTGATGAACGGTCCCGTCTACAGGATTTGCTCTCCAGCACAATAGCAGATTCCAGTATTGGTGGGGTACAGGTTTTGATCGGTGGTGACGAAGGCTGGGAAGAGTTGCGGCAATGTTCGATGGTGCTGGCAAGGTATGGTGTCCCCGGGCAAGCCGTGGGCACCCTGGGCGTACTCGGTCCCATGCGGATGCATTATGCACGCACCATCCCCACAGTACGATTTATGGCCGATCTTTTGAGCGGCTTGATTACAGAAAATCTTTCTGGAGAGTAAGAAATGATGGCTGAAAGCAAGAAAAATAAAAATACTAAAGATAATAAAGATAAGAAAGAACAAAAAGAGCAAAGCGAAAAACAGGCCAATGCCGAAGGTTTTGAGGCCAGATTAGTTGGCGTTGATGAGTACCAGGCCTTAAAGCAGGAACTGGAAGATAGCAAAGCCGAAGTTGTTGAAAAGCAAGATGAGCTGCTGCGTTCTTTGGCAGAATTTTCCAATTATAAAAAGCGTATTGACCGTGACCAGGCATTGAAATATCAGACCATGAAAGGCGATATTATCAAACGTTTTTTACCTGCCATGGACGATATGGCACGCGCCTTGCAGAATGCCCCCGAAGACCCCTGGGTGGAGGGGATTCAACTCATTTATCGAAAATTGGAAGGCGTTTTGGAAGCGGAAGGCATCACCCGTATTGAAGCAGAAAACGCTGATTTTGACCCCAACTTCCACGAGGCAATTGCGCAAACCCCAAGTGCCGGCCATGAAAGTGGTCAGGTTATCGAGGTTTTAGCGCAGGGTTATATGCTCGGTGAGCGAGTTATTCGCCCGGCGATGGTGCGGGTAGCAGAATAATTAAAAATGCGTAGAGTTTTCATGTTTCCCGGTAACCCACGGCGCGCATAAACTCTACCTGGAATAAATGTTTACATTAGGAGAAATTATTCATGAGTAAAATTATCGGTATTGACCTTGGCACAACCAACTCGGTGGCTGCAGTTATGTCTGGCGGCGAGCCAACCGTCATTCCATCGGCAGAGGGAGAACGTCTGGTTCCCTCGGTAGTGGCTGTTAACAAAAATCACGAACGATTGGTTGGGCGTGTTGCCCGCAACCAATCTATTGTCAACCCTGAAAACACAGTCTCTTCGATCAAGCGTTTTATGGGGCGGAAATTTGATGACCCCGAAGTACAGGACACGATAGCCCGTGTGCCCTACACAATTTCTGGCGCATCAAACGGCGACGTCCGCGTGACACTGGATAAAAAAGAGTATTCTGCTCCTGAGGTTTCTGCCATGATCCTTGCCAAGATCAAAGCGGATGCTGAGGCATATCTCGGAGAAACGGTCACCCAGGCTGTGATCACGGTCCCTGCCTATTTTAATGATGCCCAGCGCAACGCAACCAAAGATGCAGGCAAAATTGCCGGTCTTGAAGTTTTGCGCATTATCAACGAACCGACCGCTTCCTCCCTAGCTTATGGCCTGGATAAAAAAGACAATGAGATCATCATCGTCTACGATTTGGGCGGTGGGACCTTCGATGTTTCTGTGCTGGAAGTGGGCGATGGCGTCTTTCAGGTGCGCTCCACCAGCGGTGATACCTTCCTTGGTGGTGATGATTTCGATCAGCGCATCATTGATCATCTTGCCAAGGAGTTTAAAAAAGATAACGGGATTGATCTGACAAAAGACCGTCAGGCATTGCAGCGTTTAAAGGAAGCGGCTGAGAAATCAAAGATCGAGCTATCAACGATGATGCAGACGGAAATCAACCTGCCCTATGTCACTGCTGACGCATCCGGGCCAAAACATTTGGTCCTGACCCTGACGCGGGCCAAACTCGAGCAATTGACCGCCGATCTGGTGGCTCGCACGATGGCCCCTGTCAAGCAGGCTTTGTCGGATGCCGGTTTGACGGCCAGCCAAATTAACGAGATAGTCCTGGTTGGCGGGATGACCCGTATGCCCGCCGTTCAGGATCGTGTCAAGGCTTTCTTTGGCAAGGATCCGCATAAGGGTGTCAATCCGGACGAAGTAGTCGCGATTGGTGCAGCCATTCAGGGTGGCGTTTTGGGCGGTGAAGTTAAAGATATCCTCCTTTTGGATGTCTCTCCGCTTTCACTATCCATTGAGACTTTGGGTGGCGTGGCGACTCGATTGATCGAACGTAATACCACCATCCCGACTCGCAAGAGCCAGATTTTTTCTACTGCCAGCGATAACCAGTCTCAGGTTGAAATCCATGTGTTGCAGGGTGAGCGCCCGATGGCGAGCGATAATAAAACGCTGGGAAACTTTATCCTAGACGGTATCCCGCCCGCACAACGAGGTGTTCCGCAGGTTGAGGTCACTTTTGATATCGATGCGAATGGGATCATCAAAGTCACCGCGCAAGATAAGGCGACTGGCCGCAGTCAGGATATTACGATCACCGCCTCATCCGGTCTCTCTGATGAAGAGGTTGAGAAGATGCGCAAGGATGCGGAAGAGCACGCCGATGAGGATGCCAAGCGGAAGGATTTGATCGAGGCGCGCAATCAGGCGGATAATACCGCCTATGGCGCAGAAAAGGCGATCAAGGATTTGGGCGAGAAGCTCCCTGATGAAGTGAAAACAGAAGTTAAAGAGGCTGTGGCCGAAGTTCGTAAAGTCCTGGAAAGCGAAGACGTGGAAGAGATCAAAAAGGCGACCGAGGCTTTGACCGAAGTTGTTCAAAAGATCGGTGCCAGCGATTACGAAGAGCCGCAGGCAGAGGCTTCTGCCGAAGATGGTGAAGCTGATGAAGAGGCTGCCCCTGGCGAGCATGTGGTCGAAGGCGAAGCGGAAGAGGTCTAATTGAGCACGTCATTGCGAGGGCGATAGCCCGACGCAATCTCCCTCGCGATGACTTTTAGGAATTTATGAGCAAACGTGATTATTACGAAATTCTCGGTATTCAGAAGAATGCCTCCGCAGATGAAATCAAATCGGCATTTCGCAGATTGGCGCGTCAATATCATCCTGATGTGAGTAAAGAGGCGGAGGCTGAAGAGAAGTTTAAGGAAATCAACGAAGCTTACGGCATCCTGTCAGATCAACAGAAGCGCAGTCAATATGACCGCTTTGGACATGCCGGGCTGGGCGATGCTGGCGGGATGAATTACGATTTTACCGGTGATTTTTCCGATCTATTCGAGGGTCTTTTTGGTAGCTTTGGGTAGATATCACGCTTGACTTTGATGAAGCCGTCTTCGGCGTGGAAAAAGAGATCGAGTTCACCCGTGATGAAGTTTGCTCCACTTGTAACGGCGACGGTGCGGAACCTGGCACGGCGATCAATACCTGTGCCACCTGCAAGGGGCAGGGTGAGGTCCGTCAGGTGCGCCAGACGATTTTGGGACAAGTCGTGCAGACGGCTGCTTGCCCGCATTGTAATGGGCGTGGAAAATCGATTGAGACGCTCTGTCGTACTTGTCGGGGCAATGGGCTGGAACGTAAGACGATCACCAAAAAGGTCAAAATCCCGGCGGGTGTCGAGAAGGGAACCCAGATCCGCCTGGGCGGCGAAGGTCAACCCGGGGTTAACGGCGGGCCGCGCGGCAACCTGTATATGGTCTTGAATGTCAAGCCGCATAAATTCTTCCAGCGGCGGGATGATGATATCCTGGTTAATCTCGATATCAATATTGCGCAGGCTGTGATGGGCGCGGAGATCGAGGTCCCCACGGTGGATGGCAGCGAGAAGTTCAACATTCCCGCTGGTACACAGCCGGGTAAGGTCTTCAAGCTGCGTGCCCGTGGTGTGCCGCATTTGCAGCGCAGCGGACGGGGTGATCAGAAGATCATTATCAATGTGAATATTCCCAACAAGTTGAGCAGCGAACAGCGCGAAATTTTCGAGCAATTGGCTGGCACGCTCGATACCGAGATCAAGCCGCAGGAACGTGGCTTTATGGATTGGGTGAATGAAGTGTTTGGTGGGTAATATGAAGAGAGCTTAGAGAAATGAGTAGAAAGACGCTCATTTCTCTTTATTTAAGCAGAGGTTTGTATGAACTGGCTCGAAGTTTCCCTAACCGTGGATGGTGAATTGGCCGAAGCTGTTGCCGATGTTTTTGCACGCTATGCCCCGGGCGGTGTTGTCGCCGAGCGCGGGATCACCTATCAGGATGCGGATGATCCCGGCACGCCGACAGAGGAAGTCGTTGTTCGCGCCTATTTACCTGCGGACGAACACCTCGAGGAGACTCGTCAGCATCTGGAGCAGGGTCTTGGCTATCTGAATATGATCCAGCCCGTCCCGCCCCCAACATTTACTCCCATCCAGGATACTAACTGGATGGAAGCCTGGAAGAAACATTACCGTCCGATCTCCGTTGGCAAGAAACTGATCATCGTCCCGGCGTGGATGGATTCCCCGGATGAGACGCGCATCCCGATCAGGATCGACCCCGGGATGGCCTTTGGGACGGGAACGCATCCCACCACGCAGTTGGCGCTGGAATTGATGGAAGAAATGATCGTCGATATCCGTAAATCGGGAGTTGGGAATCGGGAGTTGGGGGACGAATTATCGAATATTGATTCCCGAATAACGATGATCGATGTCGGCTGCGGCTCGGGGATCCTCTCGGTTGCAGCATTGAAGCTGGGCCTGGAGCAAGCCCTCGGCGTGGATATCGAATCTGCTTCGGTGGAATCGGCGCGTGAAAATGCGGATGTGAATGGGATTGGTAAGGAGTTCATCATCGGTCAGGGCTCGGTGGATGAGATTTTGGCGGGGAATTTTGAATTCAAATCTGCGCCCTTGGTGGTGGCAAATATCCTCGCCCCGATCCTGATCCGTTTAATGGAAGCAGGTTTGGGCAAGTTGGTTTCGCCCGACGGTAAGTTGATCCTTTCCGGTATTCTGGATGAGCAGGAAGAACGTCTCCTCGCAGCGGCAAAGTCCCATCATCTTAATATAGAAGAGCGACGCCAATCAGGGGATTGGGTGGCATTTGCACTGAGCACTAAAAACTGACCACTGAACACTGAATTGTGCTATCATAAAGGGGCGATGAAAAACCGTCAGAATTGGTTCCCGTTTTTGCTCATTAATATCTTTGTCTCGGCAGCTGTGACCGGGGCGATCCTGTTTTGGTATGATCGCACTTATCGACAAGCGGTGATCCCCTCCGCCCCGATTAATGCTGTTGCTTCAGAGAATGCTCCCTCAGCCGTAACGCTGGATCCCGATACCGAAATATTGGTCGATATTGTCAGTGTGATTGGCGCAGGAGCGCTGGATACAGAGATGGTTTTGGTGCGCTATAATGGCGAAGGGGAACTGGATCTGGCCGGTTGGCATCTCGAAGATGATGATAAAAAAGTCTATATCTTCCCACAGCTGACTTTATATCCCAGCGGTGCTGTTCAAATCCACACTGTTGCAGGGCAGGATACCGTTGTTGATCTGTATTGGGGATTGCGTCAATCTGTTTGGGAATCGGGTGAGGAAGCAACCCTTGTTGACCCGCAAGGAACAGAGCGAGCGACATATCAAGTGCCATAAAGATAAACAAAGATGAACCGAGATTTTTTATACTCAAAAGACGCAAAAAATGTCAAAAAAGATCTTTGTTCATCCTCGTTGATCTCCGGTAAAAACCGACTTATCTGACCATCAAACCAAAAGACTAAAAAAAATGACTCAAGCTTTTTATCGTAAATGGCGACCCCAAAAATGGGATGAGGTTCTCGGCCAGGCGCACGTCACGCAGACGCTGCAGAATGCCCTGGTTGGTGAGCGCGTTGGACATGCCTATCTTTTTGCAGGGCCGCGTGGCACGGGCAAGACAACTGTGGCACGATTACTCGCCAAAGCTGTCAATTGCCAGGCCCAAGAAGTCGAAAAACGCCCCTGTGACGAATGTGATTACTGCAAAGCTGTCAATGAGAGCCGCTTTCTTGACCTGATCGAGATTGATGCCGCCTCGAATAATGGCGTCGACGATGTTCGTGATCTGCGCGAAAAGATCAACTTTTCGCCTTCGCAGGGGCAGTTCAAAATCTACATCATCGACGAAGTTCATATGCTCTCCACGCCGGCTTTCAATGCCTTGCTCAAAACGCTTGAAGAGCCGCCTCCCCACGCCATATTTATCCTTGCGACGACCGAAATACACAAAATCCCTGCTACCGTGCTCTCTCGTTGTCAACGGCATGAGTTTCGCCGTGTGCCAATGGAGAGCATTATTAAGCAGCTTACGATCATCTCCAAAGGAGAGAAACTTAAAATTGAGCCAGATGCAATGCAGTTGATCGCCCGTCAGGCTACCGGCGGAATGCGCGATGCAATCTCTCTGCTGGATCAATTGGCCTCCACAGGAGAGAAAATTACCCTTGATCTGACCCAAACCGTTCTCGGCACAGCCACCAATGAAACCGTGCTGGAACTGGTGGATGCCATCCGTGATAATGAGCCCGCTTCCGGTTTGCAGGCAATCCACCGTGCCCTGGACGGCGGTTCTGATCCCCGTCAACTTGCGCGGCAGATCGTTGATTATCTGCGTGCCCTGATGCTTTTTCAGATGGGCAACGACGCACAGGTCGACGCAACACAGAATGTGAAAACTCGGATGTCTGTTCATGCGGTAGATTTTTCAGCCTCTGCCGTTTTGCGGATGATGCGTGCCTTCAATACTGCTGCTGTTGCGCAGCGCGGCGGGTGGCAGCCATCGCTCGGTCTTGAGCTGGCCCTGGCAGATGTGCTGGATATTCGGGATGAGGCCGAACCCGCTCCCGTTTCCAAGCCTCGTACCGAGCCCAAGAAAAAAACCGCGCCCCGGCAGGAGGCTAAGCGGACACAAGCCCCGGAACCTGCTTCCGCTAAAAAAACGGAAGCCAGCCCCAAGGAAGCGACAGCTCCGCAGGCACTGGTCAGCCGGGGAGAACTTGTCAAGGCGTGGACGGATATCCGTGCGCGTGTAAAAAAGGCTTCTCCCAATCTGGAGGCGTTACTAAATTCCTGCAAATCGCTGGATGTGCAAGGTGATACGCTTGTGCTGGGATTAGCCAGCGATGTGCTGGTTGAAAAAATCGAAAAATCCGAGCAGATGGAAATCATCCAAAAGGCGATGATGGACGTGCTTGGGGTAGGATTGAAGATAAGTTGCGTGGTCACCAACGCCAAGGGCAAAGTGCCCGCAGATGTTGACCAAAATGGATTGGTCGCTGCTGCCATTCAGGCAGGCGGCGAAGTTGTGGATATTCAGGAGTAAAGATGGCCAAAGGAAAAGGCAAAAATCGAGGTTTTCAGAAAAGCATGGCTGGTGGTGGTGGACAGTCAGGGATGATGCAGCAGCTTCAGCAAATGCAACAACAATTGGCTGAAGCCCAAGAAAAGCTGGCTGAGGAAACCGTCACGGCTACGGCCGGAGGCGGGGCGATCAAGGTGACCGTGACCGGTGATCAGAAATGCACTGCTGTTGAGATCGCTCCCGAGTTTCTCGAAGATATCGACGCTGAAATGCTTCAGGACCTTGTGCTTTCGGCTGTTAATATGGCCCTGGATAAATCTCGCGAGTTGGCGGCAGAACGCATGGGACCGTTGGCGAGTGGGTTACCGTTTTAAGGTTTGAATGTTAAAAGGGTCGCAGGTTGAAAAACCATAAAACCATAAAACCTTCCAACTTTCTAACTTTTAGAACTCGAGAAAAATGATTCTTCCCGAACCCCTTCAAAATTTGGTCAATGCCTTTGAGCGTTTGCCTGGCATTGGACCTAAATCTGCTTCCCGGCTGGCATTTTATCTGTTGCGTGATTCAAGCAATCTCGGGCAAGACCTGTCTGACGCTCTGGATGGCTTTAAGGAAAAATTAGCATTTTGCCAGGAGTGTTTCAATATTACGGTTGCTGGTCGTGAGTTTTGTGAGATCTGCGCAGATTCGCGACGGGACGCCAGCCTGATCTGCGTCGTAGAAGATGCGTTGGATGTGTTGAGTCTTGAACGGACAGGTGGATATCAGGGCAAGTATCATGTATTGCATGGCGCCCTTTCCCCGATCGAGGGGGTTGGCCCCGATGATTTGAAGATACATTCATTATTAGAGAGAGCAAAAAATAGCGATATCAAGGAAATTATTCTGGCAACCAACCCCAGCATGGAAGGCGATGCGACTGCGCTCTACCTGAGTCAACGCCTGGGAGGCTTCGATTTGCGGGTGACACGTCTTGCGCGCGGGCTTCCAGTCGGTGGTGATCTTGAATATGCTGACCAAAACACCCTTTTGCGTGCCCTTTCAGGTCGCCAGGATATGGATTTTTGACCAATTTCAAAATTGGCCTCGAATCCTCTTGACACAAAGTTGACTCTGCGTATAATAGGGGGGCTGGAGATAACCAGCCCGACCTAGCCTCTCTCTAAGGCAGATCGATACAACTGATAAATCATTTCACGTCAACAACACAGAGCGATTAGTTTTGCAGTCTGACGAGCCGATGTCGAAAAGCATCGGCGCTTTAGTCTGTAAAACCCTTGACAGCGTGAGATCGTGCGAGTAGAATGCAGCTCGCTTAACTAACCAGCACCTTAACAACTGAAGAGTGATAGGAAGCAAGCAACAAAATTTTCTGTCAATTCATATGTAAATCCGTAACTTACACATCTTCGGATGTGAAAATTTTTTTATGCGGAGAGTTTGATCCTGGCTCAGGATGAACGCTGGCGGCGTGCCTAATACATGCAAGTCGAACGAGGAGCCTCAGCACTTGTATTCGTACTCGTGCAGGGGATTTCCTAGTGGCGAACGGGTGAGTAACGCGTTGGTGACCTGCCCCGAAGAGAGGAATAACAGTTCGAAAGGACTGCTAATACCTCATGTGGTCATGAGACTTAGAACCTCATGTCTAAAGGAGTAATCCACTTTGGGAGGGACCTGCGTCCCATCAGCTAGTTGGTAGGGTAACGGCCTACCAAGGCAACGACGGGTAGGGGACCTGAGAGGGTGGCCCCCCACAATGGAACTGAAACACGGTCCATACACCTACGGGTGGCAGCAGTAGGGAATATTGCACAATGGGCGAAAGCCTGATGCAGCAACGCCGCGTGTGCGATGAAGGCCTTCGGGTCGTAAAGCACTTTTTGAGAGGATGAGAAAGGACAGTACTCTCAGAATAAGTCTCGGCTAACTACGTGCCAGCAGCCGCGGTAACACGTAGGAGGCAAGCGTTATCCGGATTTACTGGGCGTAAAGCGCGTGCAGGTGGTTTGGTAAGTTGGATGTGAAATCTCCCGGCTCAACTGGGTGAGGTCGTTCAAAACTGCTAGACTAGAGGACGGTAGAGGAAGGCGGAATTCCCGGTGTAGTGGTGAAATGCGTAGATATCGGGAGGAACACCAGTGGCGAAAGCGGCCTTCTAGCCCGTGCCTGACACTAAGACGCGAAAGCTAGGGTAGCAAACGGGATTAGAGACCCCGGTAGTCCTAGCCGTAAACGATGTCAACTAGGCGTTGGTGGGTTAATAGCCATCAGTGCCGCAGCTAACGCGATAAGTTGACCGCCTGGGGACTACGATCGCAAGATTAAAACTCAAAGGAATTGACGGGGCCCCGCACAAGCAGCGGAGCGTGTGGTTTAATTCGATGCTACACGAAGAACCTTACCTGGGCTTGACATGTCGATGAACGATTGCGAAAGCATGAGGCTCCCTTCGGGGACATCGTCACAGGTGTTGCATGGCTGTCGTCAGCTCGTGTCGTGAGATGTCCGGTTAAGTCCGGTAACGAGCGCAACCCTCGCCGTATGTTATATGTGTCATGCGGGACCGCCGGTTTCAAGCCGGAGGAAGGTGGGGATGACGTCAAGTCAGCATGGCCTTTATGTCCAGGGCTACACACACGCTACAATGGCCGGTACAATGGGTTGCCAAACCGCAAGGTGGAGCCAATCCCCCAAAGCCGGCCTCAGTTCAGATTGCAGGCTGCAACTCGCCTGCATGAAGTCGGAGTTGCTAGTAATCGCGCGTCAGCTATAGTGCGGTGAATACGTTCTCGGGGCTTGTACACACCGCCCGTCACGTCATGGAAGCTGGTAACACCTGAAGCCAGTAGCTCAACCCTCACGGGAGAGCGCTGTCTAAGGTGGGGCTGGTAACTAGGACGAAGTCGTAACAAGGTAGGTGTACCGGAAGGTGCGCCTGGATCACCTCCTTTCTAGAGTAAATTGAGCAAAGGTCCAGTCTCGTTCTCACAATGAGGCAGACCTGAGTTCTAAAAAGTCTCAACACGGTGTTGAGACGGTGGATTTACAGGAAATGCTTCGCTTCTTATCACTCTTCAGTTGCTAAGGTCACGGACGCAGTTTGGGCTTGTAGCTCAGTTGGTTAGAGCACTGTGCTGATAACGCAGGGGTCACAGGTTCGAATCCTGTCAAGCCCACTAACCAAGAAATATCTTGGGGATGTAGCTCAGCTGGGAGAGCGCCGCCTTTGCAAGGCGGAGGCCAGGGGTTCGAGCCCCCTCATCTCCACTCGGCTGAACTAGTGACGAGGCAAAGTAAATTTGGAATTTTTAGTAGCTCGGTTGACATAACTCTTCAGAAATTTATCGCAATGGGAAGTATTTGACCCGGCGATAGTGCCGGGTCGTCTTGTCTAAACTAATAAATAAAGTAGCTTGAAGGGCAAGCGATGCCCTTGACAAAAAGTGAAGCGCATCGCTTGCTGGTCAAACAGCAAACAGAACCTTAATAACTGAATAGTAACTGACTAAAAATCAAATTATTACAAACATCGATTCATTTGTTTGTAAGCCGATAGTAATATGAATTAGAAAGAAAAGTATCAATTTCTCCGCATCACATATGGAGAAGCTACTAAGGGCTTACGGTGGATGCCTTGGTGCCAAGTGCCGAAGAAGGACGTGGGACACTGCGATAAGCCTCGGGAAGCCGTGTACAGGCGTTATTATCCGGGGATTTCCGAATGGGGAAACCCACTGTGGTAAACCCACAGTATCTCCAGCTGAATATATAGGCTGGGTGAAGGTAACCTGGGGAACTGAAACATCTAAGTACCCAGAGGAAAAGAAATTATTCCCCTAGTAGTGGCGAGCGAACGGGGATCAGCCCAAACCATCTGTGCTTGCACAGGCGGGGTTGTAGGGTCTGGCAACATAGAGTTACAAATCGATCAGTTAGCAAAAAGGTGTGGGAAAGCCTGCCAAAGAGGGTAATAGCCCCGTATGCGAAAACTGATTGACTCTTGCTAGATACCTGAGTACTGCCGGACACGCTAATCCGGCAGGAATCTGGGGAGTCCACTCTCCAAGGCTAAATACACTTGGCAACCGATAGTGAACAAGTACCGTGAGGGAAAGGTGAAAAGAACCCCTGTTAGGGGAGTGAAATAGAACCTGAAACCGTAAGCCTACAAGCAGTCGGAGGGCTAACAGCATGTTGGTGCTATTGAGAGATCATGTGCGCAGTGCTATGCCTGACGGCGTGCCTCTTGGAGAATGAGCCTGCGAGTTAATTTTAGTGGCAAGGTTAAGGGAGTGACACCCGTAGCCGTAGCGAAAGCGAGTCTTAATAGGGCGTACAGTCGCTAGAATTAGACACGAAACCAGGTGAGCTACCCATGGTCAGGGTGAAGCGAGTCTAAACGCTCGTGGAGGCCCGAACCTTTCAACGTTGCAAAGTTGTGGGATGAACTGTGGGTAGAGGTGATATGCCAAACGAACCTGGAGATAGCTTGTTCTCTCCGAAATAGCTTTAGGGCTAGCGTCATGTGTTTAGTACCGGAGGTAGAGCACTGAATGGACTAGGGGGCTTACCGCTTACCGAATCCAATCAAACTCCGAATGCCGGTACTCCAGAGCATGGCAGTCGGACTACGGGAGATGAGTTTCGTAGTCGAAAGGGAAAGAGCCCAGACCATCGGCTAAGGTCCTCAAATCTATGCTAAGTGGGAAACGAGGTGAGGTTACTGAAACAACCAGGAGGTTGGCTTAGAAGCAGCCATCCTTTAAAAAGTGCGTAACAGCTTACTGGTCAAGTGATCTTGCGCGGAAAATTTAACGGGGCTAAGCATAGTACCGAAGCCATGGGTTTCAGCATTAGCTGGAGCAGTAGGAGAGCGTTCTGTCAGCGGTGAAGGTCGACCGTGAGGGCGGCTGGAGCGGACAGAAGTGAGAATGCAGGCATGAGTAGCGTATAAACATGTGAGAACCATGTTCGCCGTAAATCTAAGGTTTCCGACGCCAGGTCATTCCGCGTCGGGTTAGTCGGCCCTTAGTCGAGGCCGAAAGGCGTAGACGATGGATATCCGGTCAACATTCCGGAACCACTTATGATGAGTGATGAGGGGACACAGCGAGGTAGGCTAGCCAGCGATTGGTAGTGCTGGTGCTAAACGTCTAGGTGTTGAGGTCTGTAGGAAAATCCGCAGACTGAGCTGAAGCGTGAATGCGAGCCCCTGAGGCAGAAGTAGTTGAGCCTTGCTGTCTAGAAAAGCCTCTAAACGTTGAATCATAAGTGTCCGTACCGCAAACCGACACTGGTAGATGGGTAGAGTATACCAAGGCGAACGGGAGAACCCTCGTTAAGGAACTCGGCAAATTAGCTCCGTAACTTCGGGATAAGGAGTGCCTCCTTTTGTGATGTGTAAACTGAAGCATCGGGAGGTCGCAGTGAAATGGCTCTGATGACTGGTTAACAAAACCACAGGTCTCTGCTAAGCCGAAAGGCGATGTATAGGGGCTGACGCCTGCCCAGTGCCGGAAGGTTAAAGGGAGGGGTTAGCGTAAGCGAAGCTCTGAACTGAAGCCCCGGTGAACGGCGGCCGTAACTATAACGGTCCTAAGGTAGCGAAATTCCTTGTCGGGTAAGTTCCGACCCGCACGAACGGCGTAACAATCAGAGCACTGTCTCAACGAGGGACCCGGTGAAATTGAAATGGCTGTGAAGATGCGGCCTACCCGCAGCAGGACAAAAAGACCCCATGAAGCTTTACTGTAGCTTGGCATTGTGTTTGGGTATGATTTGTGTAGTATAGGTGGGAGACTGTGAAGCTGGAGCGTTAGCTTCGGTGGAGTCGCCAGTGAAATACCACCCTGATCATGCCTAGGCCCTAACCCCATTCCGTAATCCGGATGGGGGACCGTGCCTGGTGGGCAGTTTGACTGGGGCGGTCGCCTCCCAAAAGGTAACGGAGGCGCCCAAAGGTTCCCTCAGGCAGAATGGAAACCTGCCATAGAGTGTAAAGGCATAAGGGAGCTTGACTGTAAGACCAACGCGTCGAGCAGATACGAAAGTAGGGCTTAGTGATCCCACGGTTCCGAGTGGAAGGGCCGTGGCTTACCGGATAAAAGCTACTCTAGGGATAACAGGCTAGTGAAGTCCAAGAGTTCACATCGACGACTTCGCTCGGCACCTCGATGTCGGCTCATCGCATCCTGGGGCTGTACAAGGTCCCAAGGGTTGGGCTGTTCGCCCATTAAAGCGGTACGCGAGCTGGGTTCAGACCGTCGTGAGACAGGTCGGTCTCTATCCGCTGTGGGCGTAAGGGATTTGAGAGGAGCTGCTCCTAGTACGAGAGGACCGGAGTGGACAGACCTCTGGTGTGCCAGTTGTCATGCCAATGGCATCGCTGGGTAGCTACGTCTGGCAAGGATAACCGCTGAAAGCATCTAAGTGGGAAGCCTGCCTCAAGATAAGATCCCTCTGTCCGTAAGGACTTAAGATCGCAGATAGACTATCTGTTACATAGGCAGCGTGTGTAAGCACAGTAATGTGTTGAGCTAAGCTGTACTAATGATTGAGGGCTGATCCTGTGATGCGGAGAACTTGATACTTTTCCCGGCAAAATTTATAGTCTAGTTATTATTCAGGACTTTCATTTGTGAAATTGTTCCTTGGTGATTGGAGCGATGAGGATACACCCGGTAACATCTCGAACCCGGTAGTTAAGCTCATCAGCGCCGATGGTACTTGGGGGGCGACCCCCCGGGAGAGTAGGTCATCGCCAAGGAACTTTTCTTTTTTCTTCTATTAGATGGAAAAAGATTTAGCGAGAATGTGCGGGGATTTGGGTCTGCCCGTATCCGTTGGGGTGCTACCATTAAATGGAAAGTGTCCTGGAGTAGATCCTGTTTTTATGCGGTGGCAATTTTCGGGCCCTGCGCGAAACGGTCTTTCATCCCCACTCTTCTCAGACTTTTATTTATAGAGTATACTTTTCACGTTGTGAAAGTTGGAGCTTTCTCTTAACATTGTGGTCGAGGAGTGTATACCGAAAATTTGGTATGCGAAAGCTGAAAGTTATTATTATTTTTTGAAAAACCTCGGCTGAGTTTGTTTATCAGTCGATTTTTTGTTTAATGAAAGATTCCTTCTTTGGGAGGAGGTGAATAAAATGGCAGTAGTAAAATTACGGGCAAATGAATCGCAGGAGCAACTTTTAAAGCGTTTTCGAAAAATGGTTGTAAAAAGTGGTATCTTGAGTACGGTGCGGGATAAACGTTGGTTTGTCTCACGTACTGAGCAACGCCGTTTGGAAAAGAAAAAAGCTATTCGACGTCTCAAACGACGCAAGGTGAATCGGTACTAGATATCGTATTTTGCCTCAGAGATTAGTGTAGTCTGGATTGGATGCGTTTATGGCGAAAACTGAAGATAAGATCAAATTAGAAGGAACCGTGATCGAAGCATTACCCGGAACTCAATTTCGTGTGGAATTGGAAAACGGTCACGAAGTGCTGGCTTATTTATCTGGCAAAATGCGCAAGTATTACATCCGAATTTTGCTGGGAGATAAGGTGCAGGTTGAAATGTCACCCTATGATCTTTCTCGTGGTCGGATCACTTATCGTTATAAAAAGGGACGCCCGCGAGTGGTAAGCTAGGGAATCGCCTTTTCGCTAGGTATTAATTTAAAAAGCCCGCCAATTTTGGCGGGCTTTTTTGTTATCTGATGTGGGGTTGCTCTTTCTTACTCCACCTTTTCTTTATCGTATTGCATGCCTGCCATTTGCTCGTAGAGCTTCCAGCGGGCGTTGACATCATCCTGGGCGGCCTTCATCAGAGTTACAGCACGACTTTCGTTATTCTGTGTTAACACACGATAGCGGGCTTCATTATAGGCAAAATCGGAAACCGGGATTGAGGGTGCCTTTGAGTCCAGCTTAAGCGGATTCTCGCCCTCTTCTATATTATCGGGGTTATAGCGATAGAGTGGCCACAAACCGGATTTAACGAGCAGTTGCTGTTGAGACAGGCCGTCTTTCATATCGTAGCCGTGTGCGATGCAGTGACTATAAGCGATGATAATGGATGGGCCATCGAAGGCATCTGCTTCGCGGAAGGCACGCAAGGTTTGCATATCACTGGCGCCCATGGCAACCTGTGCTACATAAACATAGCCATACGACATGGCGATCATCCCCAGATCTTTGCGGGCGATCTCTTTGCCGTTTGCAGCAAACTTGGCAACCGCACCGATCGGGGTTGCTTTGGATGATTGCCCACCGGTGTTGGAGTAGACCTGCGTATCCAGTACGAGAATATTAACATTTCGTCCGGAGGCCAGAACATGATCGAGGCCGCCGTAACCGATATCATAAGCCCAGCCGTCACCACCGACGATCCAGACGCTCTTTCTGACAAGAACATCTGCCAGGCTGAGCAGATCTTTGGCTTTTGGATCATCACTTCCAGCCAGTTTCTTTTTTAGGTTTTCAACGCGTTCACGCTGAGCCTGGATACCGGATTCGTCGGTCTGATCGGCGCCGACAAGATCATCAACAAGTTCCTGTCCAATCTTCCCTGCTAACGATGTGAGTAACTCACGGGCAAATTCGGTCTGCTTATCAACGGTCAGGCGCATGCCAAGGCCGAATTCAGCATTATCTTCGAATAAGGAGTTCGACCACGCAGGACCGCGGCCATCACTATTATGCGTCCACGGGGTGGTGGGCAGGTTTCCGCCATAAATGGAAGAACAACCGGTTGCGTTGGCAACAATCGTGCGATCCCCAAATAGCTGGGTCATCAACTTGATATAGGGGGTTTCACCACAGCCTGCACAAGCGCCAGAGAATTCAAAGAGTGGCTGTAGCAATTGGGAATTCTTGATATTTCCAAGATTGATTTTGGTACGATCTACTTCTGGGATCGTCAGGAAAAAATCCCAATTTATTTTCTCGGTCTCGCGGATCGGCGGCTGCGGAGCCATATTCAATGCCTTGCGTTCCGGATTGGTCTTATCTTTTGCCGGGCAAACCTCCACACAAAGTTGACAGGCGGTGCAGTCTTCGGGGGCAACCTGGATCGTATATTTTGTGTCAGGCAACTCTTTAAATTTAGCATCCAGGCTCTTGAATGTATCAGGAGCGTTTTCAAGTAAGGCCGGTTCGTAAACTTTCTGGCGAATGACAGCGTGTGGACAAACAAAGACACATTTACCACACTGGATACAAAGATCTTCTTCCCAAACAGGAATGTCTAGAGCCAGGTTGCGTTTTTCCCACTGGGTTGTGCCCGAAGGATAAGTACCATCGACCGGGAAAGAACTTACAGGAACATCATTCCCGAAACCCGCGATCAATTTGCCAAGGACATCACGGACAAATTCAGGGGATTCTTCGGGAACAGGCAGGCGGCGGGTCAGCTTACTATTGATGGTATCAGGGTAATTGACCTCGTGAAGATGTGCGAGGGCTTGATCAACAGCCGCATAATTCTTCTTGACAATGGCTTCACCGCGTTTGCTATAGGTTTTCTTGATGGCAACTTTAATCGCCTCAATCGCCTGCTCTCGGGGCAAAACACCGCTGATCGCGAAGAAACAGGTTTGCATAATGGTATTGATGCGCACACCCATCCCGGTTTTTTGGGCGACTTCATAACCATCGATCACATAAAATTTCAATTTTTTCTCAACAATGGTTTTCTGATCTTCTTGCGGAATCTGATCCCAAACTTCATCGGGACTGAAAGTGCTGTTTAGCAGGAAGACTGCACCAGGCATGGCATATTTAAGCATATCGATCTGCTCAAGGAAATTGAACTGATGACAGGCAATAAAATTAGCCTGACTAATTTCATAAGGCGCGTGGATTGGTTCAGGGCCGAAGCGCAGATGCGAGATCGTCTTTGCCCCAGCTTTGCGGGAGTCGTATACAAAGTGCCCCTGAGCAAAATTGTCGGTTTCTTCACCGATGATCTTGATCGAATTTTTATTTGCACCAACGGTGCCGTCTGATCCGAGACCAAAGAACAAGGCGCGGATGGTATCATCGCTTTCGATGGAGAATAGCGGGTCATAGTCCAAACTGGTATTGGTGACATCGTCATGGATCCCAACAGTAAAGTGATTCTTCGGTTGCTTTTTGGCCATCTCATCGAAGATACCTTTGACCATTGCCGGGGTAAATTCTTTGGAAGATAAACCGTAACGCCCGCCAATCACACGTGGTGAGGTCTCGAAGGGCGCGGTACCATCCCCCACACCTTCGCTGAAGGCAGTGATGATATCCTGGTATAGTGGTTCTCCAGTCGCGCCAGGCTCTTTGGTTCGGTCGAGGGTGGCAACCACTTTAACGGAAGCAGGCATCACATCGAGAAGATGTTTTACGGAAAAAGGTCGGTAAAGGCGGACGCGCACCACACCAAGTTTCTCACCTTGCGCATTTAGATATTTAACGGTTTCAGCAACCGCTTCGCCGCCCGATCCCAAAATAATGATCACACGTTCGGCATCTGATACGCCAACATAGTCGAAAAGTTTATACTCACGTCCAACTTGTTCGGCAAATTTATCCATCGCTTTCTGAACGATTTCAGGGCATGCATCATAATAAGAGTTGACGCTCTCACGCGCCTGGAAGAAGACATCCGGATTTTGGGCGGTGCCGCGGATGACAGGATGGTCAGGCGAAAGACCGCGTGCGCGGTGTTCGTGGATCAAATCAACGTCGATCATCGTGCTGATATCTTCATCCGCCAGAATTTCGATTTTGTTGATCTCATGCGAAACACGGAAACCTTCGAAGAAATGAATAAAAGGCACACGTGACTTAAGCGTTGCTGCCTGAGCGATAAGGGCGAAATCATGCGCCTCCTGGGTGGAGCCAGAAGAAAGCATGGCGAAACCAGAAGCGCGGGTTCCCATCACATCTGAGTGATCGCCGAAAATCGAGAGCGCCTGTGCCGCAACCGAGCGGGCCGCAACATGGAAAACAGTGGAAGTCAGCTCACCTGCGATCTTGTACATATTGGGCAGCATCAGGAGCAAACCTTGGGAAGCGGTAAATGTTGTTGTCAACGAACCAGTTTGCAGCGCGCCATGCACTGCGCCAGCTGCGCCACCCTCGGCTTGCAGTTCAATTACCAGAGGGGTGGTTCCCCAAACATTTTTCTGTCCTCTGGCAGACCAGGCATCAGCCAATTCGCCCATTGGTGTTGAGGGCGTGATCGGATAAATAGCGATTACCTCATTTGTGCGGTGTGCGATATTGGCAGCAGCCTCATTGCCGTCTATTGTTGCGATCCTTCGTTTCATTCGATACTCCTTTTATCAATGCACAACAAAGTCCATTGCAGATTATTACCAAAGGCAAAAATTGCCAGTAAAAAAGTGTAGCTGAATTGACTGATTTTTGTAAGTTATTAAATGCTAATAAATACCTGCGACTTGTCATATTCTGACAAAAAAGCGCAAGTTTGTAGGAAAGGGATTTATTTCATAAATTGGCTCAGGTGTGGGCGCGCCATTAATAGTGCTGCCAGCGTTTTTGCATCTGGCATTTGGCCTGTTTCCGCCATAGATAAAGCCTCTGTCAGGGGAATTTTCTCCACCTTCAGGAACTCATCTGCGTCAGGATCGAGGGGATCCACGCGTAGCTCTGTAGCTAAAAAGACGGTCATCAGCTCGGTCGAATAGCCTGGGGCGAGATAAAATTTGCCTAATTCCTTGAGTTTTCCCGCCCCCATCCCTGTTTCCTCCCGTACTTCGTGTGCCGCACAATCAGCCGGGTCTTCCTCCGGATCAAGGGTCCCTGCCGGGAGTTCGAGGAGATTGTCCACTGCTGCGTGGCGGTATTGGCGTACGAGCAACAGATTCCCATCATTGTCGACGGGCAAGATGACGACAGAGCCATGATGTTCTACGATATCAAATTTTGTTGTGCGCCCATCAGGTGTTCGCAAATTGTCTTGCCGGATGGTGAATACACGTCCCTTGAAAATCGTCTCTGAATTAAGCAGTTTAAATTTCATAGTGAGCTCCAGATATAGAAACACCCAAGGGAAGAAAGGTTCTCCTCTTGGGTGGAAATCTTATTCATAAAATAAATTTATGGAATTTGAAGTGTTGTTCCTGCTGTGATATTGTCGGGGTCAGGGATAGTGTTGGCCGTCATAATAGCAGAGGGATCAATATCGCCAAAATAGCAGGCTACACCATAAACAGTGGTGGTTTGTGGGACAACATAGGTTACAGGATGAGCATGTAGTGCCCTGGGGGGTGGGAAGGCTGCCCCACTCTGCGGGATGCTGAGAGTGACCCCCGGCTGATAATTTTGTGCATTAACTGCAGAGATATTATTCAAAGTGAGTAATACGCCAGGATCAATATTGAAGCGCCGGGCAATGCAATAAGGGAACTCACCTTTTTTAAGTGAATAACTGGCAGGTCTGCCTACAATTGAGGTGGGGGGAAGATCTGTCGTTGAAATCACTGGTAATGTACCTGTTGCTGTGGCGGGGTCAGGTGTTTCTGTGGGATCAAGACCAGCAGCAGGTGTTAGATCTACATTCGCCTCTGGTGCCGCTGTTAGATCCAGAGTTGGTTCTGCCGCAGAACTTGAAGGCATTGCCAAAGCTGTTACAGTTAGCGCTCCCGATTCAAAAAATTCGTCCATATCTGCGGGTAGGGCTTCAGGAAATCCGCTATTTCCTTCAATTGTAGGGGTTGCCAGGCTTTCATCAATGGGGGCATAAGATCTCTCGCAACCGACAGAGACAAGCGCGATCATGATAAAGGCTGTAAGTAGAATGATTCTTGATTTTTTCTGCGGCATAGTATTTCTCCTCTGAAAATACACCTGAATTACTCGTAAAACAGGTGTTTTCTGAATTGATAGTAGCACAACACAATACCCTCGTCAAGCTGCCCAGACGGGGGGAAAACGCTTTTATTTCAGGCTTGTAAGGTTTTGTTTTTGGGTGGTCACTTAGGGGAAACAATCCAATTCATCTTGAATTATTTTGGCTAATTCTTCTCCTTCAACAAGGGGTGTATTTGCTTCCCCCCGCCCCCATAATTCACAAAGTCCCTTGTGCAAGCGTGGTTCTTTTTGATATGCAATTTGCGATAATTCTTCTGCCCGATCAAGCTTTTCAGTATAAATATAAGCCTCTATGAAGGGTAACCATTCGAAGGCATCAACGGGGTGATAACCCTCTGCTTCTGCTTCATTTCCCAGGTGGGCAACCTCCACCCAATCGCCAAGTTGACGAGCCAACTCGGCTTTGGTGGAGTAGTAACACCAGGTATGTGCTGGCTCTTTTCCAAATAAAAAGTCGGGAACAGTCGCACCCTCTGTTTCGGTCAGGATGCGGGAAGGATCTGAGAGAAAAATTGTGTCGGTGAGAAAATCATCTTCCCGATTATAGACACGTTCATTGGCATAGACTGGGTCCAGAACGCGCAAACACCCATTTTTTGGGGCATAGATGACGATGGCAGCAGATGTGGAGCCATGAAAACTAACTGTCCGATAAGGGACGGTAATCGGTGTTCCAGGCTCAAGCGATGGAATTGTGCCGCCTCCCAATCGTTTTTCAGTGTTGACCAAGGCAAAGGGCAGATCATCACCTGCCCGATAATCAGGCGCATATATCCAGTTGAGAGGCGCAGTAAAAGATTGATCGCTTTCGTAGACCATCGGGAGTTGATGGGTGATAAGAGCAGTTCCTTCCTCCAGTGCAGGGATGCGCCAGGAAAGCTGCCAGGCAAGATTTCGCTGACGCTCCCAGTCTCGACGAAAATCGTTGGCACTCATAAACTGCTGACCAACGGCGAGGGCGAGCAATCCGCTCAAGGCAATCATGCGCCATTTTCTATTTCTGATAAGCAATTCCAGAAGACCTGCGACGAGCAAGGCCGAAGCGAACATGATCGAGATCGTCAGGCGGTCAAAAGTGGTTTGGAGCTTAAGAGGTAACCCGGCCAGCCAGGAGGGTGCGCGTCCCAGCAAAACGCCTGCCAACCCAATAAGAATCGCCTGTGTAGCCCAGATCTTGCTTCCTTTGGCGGAATCGCCCAACTTAAGTCTTTGGAAGTAAATGAAGATAAGGGTAAATGTAAAGAGTACGAGAGCAAGTCCAATGATCGTGGTTGGGGCGGTCAGACTCTGAGAAAATTGGCCGATGACCTGCATCCAGGAAAGCCAGACGGCTTTGTAAAGAGCATCCCCAATCCCCTGGATTAGTTGGAGGGGTACGCCCGCAGACCCTGAGCTTGCTTCCACGCTATAGGAGTTATACCCGCCCTGAGTATAGTAATAAGCCAGCCAGCCTGCGTTTGCCAGCCAAAGAAGTAAATAGGGTGTCCAAATTTGGAGGGAGCGTTTCACCCGCATCCAGAATGGGGAGATATTTTTGGGTAGGAGAATAAAGATAATCAGCAGACGTAGCGGCTCCATGCCTATAAAATATTCTGTGGGGAAAAGGCCCCAAAAAAGGAGTAGCAAGGCGAGGATGCTTTTTGGTTTTGAAGGATTACGCAGGGCGGAGGCTGTTAGCCCAAAAGAGAGTAGATAGGCGATCAGGGATATCCATTCCTGGTTGATGTGGGTCAGGGCGACCCATTGCTGGCTATAACCGGGAAAAAGGAGGAAGAGCAAACTTACGCTGAGGGTCTGGAATTTGCGCTCGGGCCAAATCTGTTTGAGCGCCCACCATGCTGCAAGCGCACTACTTAAGCGGATGATAAGACCGAAGATTTGCCAGACAAAAGGGATCGGGGGCAGGAGGCTGGTGGTGACAACAAAGATCGGTCCGAGAAAGGGTCGAAAGGGTCGAAAGGCGGGGATAAATTCGGAGGGTCCAAGAAATTCGCCGATCCATGCAAAGGGCCAATCATCCCAGTAAAAACCAAGCCAGGGGATGAGCAGCCCATAAGCAAGAATGGTAAGCAGGGCAAAGAAAGCGGGGACAGATTTTTTAGTGAAGTTTGGCATTTAGAGATAAACCTGTTAAATCTTCCGAGTGCTAGCGGGACGGATGATATCGTAAATTTATTTGGATTTGGATTATACTTTGTCTTATGGCTTATCCCGTCCCTGCAAAAGAAATTCGACGTGAAATTATTAGAGGTGGTTCACGCTTTATCGCGACTTTAGCCCCTGCATTTAGTGTGGAGGAGGCGAAGATATTTGTGACCCGAATGCGGGAGGAATTCAGCGATGCAACGCATAACGTTCCGGCCTATTTGGTGGGAGGAGGAAATTCGGTGACTGCGCATGCATCGGATGACGGTGAGCCATCGGGGACGGCGGGAAGGCCCGCCTTAGCCGTTCTGCGTGGAAGTGGCCTGGGGGATGTGGCTGTCATCGTAACGCGTTATTTTGGCGGAACCAAACTCGGTACCGGTGGGTTGGTGAAGGCATATACGCAAGCTGTTCAGGCGGCCGTTTCGGACGTCTCGAGGGCACAGAAAGTCTTGGCACATACTGTAATTCTCGCGGCTCCCTATCCACTGTTGGAGCGCATCCGTCTTTTGGTCGCATCAGAGCAAGGTACAATCCTCGATGAAGTTTTTGCGGCTGATGTGACGATGACCTTGCGTTTTCCTGTAGAAAGAACAACTGGTTTTGATGCTCAATTGCAGGAGCTTTCCTCAGGAAAATTGAGAACAGAGATCGTTGAAACAAATGAGGTTTTATTAAAATTAGATTGAGGAAGGCAGATAAAATGTTTAAATTATTCAAGAAAAAACCAGATAAATTTATCCTTATGCTCATTGAGCAGGCAGCCCTGACTTTTAAAGGACTGGAATATTTGCAGGAATATATGAAAACCCATGAGCATGAGTTGGCGGAGAAGTTGACGCAGACAGAAAAAGAAGCGGACGAGGTCCGACGAATCTTGATTGCTGAGCTGAATCGAACTTTTGTGACACCGATTGACCGCGAAGACATTTTCGCACTTTCGCGCTCAATTGATGATGTTGTAGATTATGCTTATAGTACGATCAGCGAGATGGATGTGCTGAATGTGAAGCCGACCACATTTATGATGCGGATGGCCTCGCTTGTAAAGGACGCCACTTACGAGTTATATATGGCAATGCAACGCTTGGAAGAGCATCCCGCTGTAGCTGCCGAACATTCTCAGAGAGCCAAAGCTTTAGAAACGCGTGTTGAGATGGTGTATCGCGAGGCGATTGCTGATATATTCAGTGGGCCAGAAGATGTACGTCACGTATTTGAGATGTTAAAACGGCGAGAGGTGCTACGCCATCTCAGCAATGCCGCTGACCGAGTGGACGAGGCGGCGAACCTGATCGCGGATATTGTCGTCAAGACGAATTAAGTGAGAGCAAACTGATGACAACTGTACTTATCAGCATGATTGTTTTGGCGGTCATATTTGATTTCCTGAACGGGATCCACGATTCCAGTAATATTGTCGCAACGATGATCGCTTCGCGAGCATTTAGCCCACGAGTGGCATTGGGTGTGACAGCAATTTCACATTTTATTGCGCCATTTATATTTGGGGTTGCTGTTGCGACAACTATCGGGCATGAAGTTGTAGCAGCTGAAGCGATTACAATTAATGTGCTTCTTGCGGCGTTGGTAAGCGCAATTATATGGAATCTATTAACCTGGTTCCTGGGTATTCCCAGCAGTTCATCTCATGCGCTGGTCGGAGGCATGATAGGCGCTGTGGGTATCGGTGCAGGATTTGATGCTATCGAATTGCAAGGCATGGAGAAGATTTTGCTCGCCCTCTTCATCTCTCCTATTTTGGGGTTGTTATTAGGTTTTCTTTTGACTCGATTGATTTTCTTTTTGGCACGTGGAGCAACGCCAAAAATCAATATATTTTTTAAACGCTCTCAGATCATCTCTGCGATCGCGCTGTCGCTTAGTCATGGAACGAATGATGCCCAAAAAACAATGGGAATTATCACCTTGGGATTGGTTGTCACGGGTGTGATCCCAAGTTTTGAAGTCCCCTTATGGGTAGTTACGATCAGCGCAGCTGCAATTGCTTTGGGAACTGCGTTGGGAGGATGGAAATTAATCAAAACGCTGGGTTCGAAATTTTATAAAATTCGCCCTGTGCATGGGTTTAGCTCACAACTTACTTCAGCTTTTGTAATTCTGGGTGCATCCATTGTCGGTGGTCCAGTCAGCACCACGCAAGTCGTTAGCTCCTCCATTATGGGTGTTGGCTCAGCAGACCGTGTCAATATGGTTCGTTGGGGAGTGGCGAAGGAGATTATGATCGCCTGGTTGGTGACGATCCCGGCTACTGCGGCGGGAGCGGCTGGACTTTATTGGATAGGAGAGAAAATTTTCGGATAAACCTCTCCAGGTTATGAATAATATAAAGAGAGACCGCCAAACTTGGCGGTCTCTCTTTAATCTTGTGCTGTACAGTTAGTCTACCTGATCAGGACAATTATTTACAAAGGTATAAGTGGGATAAAGAACCTCTTCAGGATGGATGACAGACAATTGCACCCAACGTGGTGCCGGACCTGCACCTTTGAAAAGAGGCCAGGTCATGCTCATGGTTTTGGAACCAGCTTTATCAAAAAATAAAGTTTCTTTTGGTTCGTGTGTGCCATCACTCTTAGAGAATTGGGCTCTGATGTTCATTTTGCCGTTAACAGTTATGGTTGCAGTGATTGTCCAAAAGACGTTAGCTGGACAGCCAAATTCGGGTTCACGAGTTAGGGAGTATACAACTGAAGTGATGCCAGGTTCGAGATCCCCCGGATCTCCCACATTGACATTGACCGATATAGGCACATCATATTGACCAACGCCAAAATATGCGCCCGAAGGAGATTTTATTTTCCATGAGCCCTGATAATTCCCCGCCACGTTTGGGGCGAGTAGCTGGATTGGAAAGTTCATTGTTTCACCTGGTGAAATGTCATCGAAGAAATTGTATTCTCCGGCTGCACCGAGCAAGTCACCATCCCAGAAGACCAACTTATAGTTTTTATTCCAGGTACAAGTACCGTTATTTTGGATTGTCCAGCTTTTCCAGAAGTACGCCCCCGTCTCAATTAAAGTCCCATCCGGAACAGTCTCGCTGACGAAATTTGCAACCAGGCATCCATCCGGCACAGCTAATGAAGTTGGCACTTTTGTTGGAGTCATGGTCAAGGTTGGGGATGGTTTTTTCTGGGTTTTCGTCGGCTCAGGGGTGGCTGATTCTACAGCCATTTGGGTGAAGCGGGCTTCGACGGTTTGCGCTGCTGCTGTGGAGATCCTCTCTGTATCTGCTGCTGATGGGAAGCCACAGGCGCTCACGATCAGGCTCATAGCAAATATTATGATCATAGTTTTCTTATTCATGTTTACATCCTTTCTCGCAGGAACTTCAATTGAAGTCTGCCGAGAGCTATTATACCGACTTTTGATTAAAATAGAAGTGCCCGGCAAGGCTGGGCACTCCATTAAATTTGCCGATAATTCTTATTCTACGGGCAGCTGAAGTTTGCTCTCCCAAACTGCTGGTGATTGGGATCGTCAATATAAATATCCATCCAGTGGGAACCAGCTGCTCCTAAATACCAATCTTTAGTGACGGATTGAGTTCCTGCTGATGCAAAAACCAGATCAGGATGATTTGCATTATCCGTGGCCCCGTCGCTACGTTTCCATTTGTATGTGACACTGCCCGCCCCATTTGTCGTGATGTCGGCTTTGATGATGAAGTGACCACAGGAGCCAGACACAGACATATTCACGCTTGAGACTGCAAATCCCGGGCTAGGAGCGGATTCAACCTTAATCTGCACATAGACTTTTGCAAAAAGCACATTGGAAGTATTTCTGATCTGCCAATTGCCAGTATATTCGCCATCTGTGGAAGGAGCGGTCATATTAACGGAGATGTCTACTGTTGCCTCAGGTGCGACATTTCCCATCATTGCGTGGGGTGAACCCCCGCCCATTTTTGCGCCATTGTTGAAGACGAGGGCATATCCGGTTGTCCACGTGCAGGTTCCAATATTCTTTACCCGCCAGGTTTTTGTAAAGGTTTCCCCCGGAGTGAAAACAGTTCCGTCTGGAACAGTTACATCTGAAATAAATTTGGCTTTGTCACAATTATCCTCTGTTGGTGTGATTGAGGGTAAGGCTTTTGTGGCGGAGGGAGCCAGGGTAGGAGGTGAAAGAGGAGGTAAAGGGGTTGCTGTATCAACTCCAACCTGGGCGGCTCGTTGCGTTAATTGAACAGCTGCTGTTTGCGCAGCTGCCGTGAAAACGATATTGGGGTCATTTTCTTCTGGAGGGCTGGATGGAAAGGTACAAGCAAAAATAAAAGCGAAGATGAGAGAAAGAAAAAAGACTTTTTTTGTCTTGTTGGACATTGATACCTCCTGTGAATTTTTTACGTTCGTATAATTGTACATCATCTGATAAAGGGAAAGACGCTCTAAATGAGCGTCTCAAATTACAGTAAAACTTACTCAGGCAGCTTCAGGCTGTACACCTGCCATCCACAAACCAAGCTGCTCACGAGTGGCATCTTTGGCATCCACCGTGGTAACGATTTTGCCACGATACATGATCGCGATACGATCAGCAAGGGAAAGTATTTCATCTATTTCAGCAGAGATGACGACCACCCCCACACCCTCGTCACGCATTTTGACGATCTCTTTGTGGATATATTCGATGGAGCCTACATCAAGACCACGCGTCGGCTGATTGGCAACCAATACTTTAAGCGGACGACTGAACTCGCGCCCCACGATGACCTTTTGCTGATTTCCACCTGAAAGCGTGGAAGCGGGTACATCCGCTCCCGGTGCCCGAACATCAAAACGCTTGATCAGCCCGACAGCGTTCTCGAAAACGGCTTGATGATTGCGCATTAGCATTTGCCCGGCGAATGGTTTTTGGTAATACGTACATAAAACAAAATTATCGGCCAGATTATATGGAAGGACGAGACCGTGTTTATGACGATCTTCGGGGACATGCCCCATCCCATTTTCGACAAGATAGCGTGGATTCTCAAAGGGGACTTTTTTACCCATGAGAACAATTTCACCTGCATCAATGCTGCGTAATCCTGTGATCGCTTGTACTAATTCAGTTTGTCCGTTCCCCTGAACCCCCGCAATGCCTAAAATTTCGCCAGCACGAACTTCAAAGGAAATATCCTTTACAACTTCCAATCCTCGTTCACCCTCAATGGTCAGGTTAGCTACCTCAAGAACAACATCGCCCGGTTTGGCTGGCGCCTTTTTAACCTCGAGGAGGACTTCACGACCTACCATCATAGCCGCGAGACCTTTTTGATCTGTCTCATGTGGGGAAGTATGTCCGACAACCTTGCCTCGACGCATCACGGTGATGCGATCGGCCACATTGAGAACTTCTTTGAGTTTGTGGGTGATAAAGATGATTGAAACACCTTTTTCTGTGAGTGCGCGCATCACTCGAAACAGATCTTCCGCTTCCTGTGGAGTCAAAACAGCCGTTGGCTCATCAAGTACGAGAATATTTGCTTTTCGATAGAGTGCTTTCAATATTTCAACGCGCTGCTGTACACCAACCGGTATATTCTCTACTATTGCATCTGGGTCCACCTCAAGGCCGTGAGCTTCAGATATTTCAAGAATCTCGCGGCGGGCACGACGCAGGTCGAGGCTGGCCCCTTTTGTAACTTCAGATCCAAGGATCATATTCTCGGTAACGCTGAAGACAGGAACGAGCATAAAATGCTGATGCACCATCCCGATCCCGTAATTGATCGCATCGCTGGGGCCATTGATTTCAACTACATTATTGTCGATTAAAAATTCCCCTTCGTCTTGCGTATATAAGCCATAGACGACGTTCATCAGGGTAGTTTTTCCTGCGCCATTTTCACCAAGCAGTGCATGGATTTCGCCTTTGCGCAGCGTAAAGCTTACATCATCATTAGCAAGTACGCCAGGAAAGCGTTTGGTGACGTGACGAATTTCGAGGGCCAGATTTTCTTCAGTCAAGGCCTACTCCTTCTCGTAAGGGACGCCATCTGCGGCGGGGACGCGGGTGCGCCCGACAAAGCCAGATAAGATGACAATGGTCAAAACATAAGGCAACATCCCAATAAATTGATGGGCCACTTGTATATCAGCAAATTGGAGTTGGGTTTGCATGGCGTTTGCAAACCCGAAGAGCAAAGCCGCGCCCCACGCGCCGAGCGGTGTATATTTACCGAAAAGCATTACTGCCAGAGCTACAAATCCACGTCCATTGGTCATTGCCCGCTCAAACGAGCCAACTGCTTCCAATGTCAGGAAGCCACCTGCCAGGCCAGCGATCGCACCACCTGCTATCACGTTTATATATCGAACTTTATAGACATCTACTCCGAGTGTATCCGCGGCACGGGGATGTTCACCGACAGCGCGGGTTCGCAGACCCCATTTGGTGTAGAAGAGAACGTAATGAACCAGGATAACCAGGACGAAAGTAGCGTAAGTGATGGGGGGATTGTTGAAGACTGCGCGCCCAATGATAGGAATATCTGCAAGCGGACCAAGCGGGATGGGGAGCAGCTTGCCCTCTGTTGTCAATCCGACCTGGTAAAAGTATCCCGTTAATCCGAATGCAAGAGTCGTGATTACCGTTCCGCCGATGATCTGGTCCATTTTTAGGTGTACAGACATATAGGCAAGCAGCAAGCCCATGACGGCACCGGTAAAAATAGCCGCAAATACGGCAACGAGCAGGTTGCCCGTCCAAACGTTGACAAGAAATCCGACAAAGGCACCGAGCAGCATTTGGCCCTCGATCCCGATATTAATCACTCCGGAACGTTCCCCCAAAAGGCCGCATAATGCACCAAGAACCAGAGGTGTAGATTGACGAATGGTTGAGGCTAGAACGGCTTCCGTAACGCGGCCATCAACAGAATATTGCCAGATGGTGATCACGATGACGGTGAGCGTGACAAAAATGGTAGCGCCCCATTTTTTGATAAAGTGCTTTATTGGGGAAACCGGGGTTGGGAGAGAAATAGTATTTTGCATAAGAGCTCCCTATTGTTGTCCCCAACCACTGAGGATGATTTTTTCACCATCCTCTTCTCTGGTGCGGAGTAGTTTGCGAATAATCAAATCTGCGGTAACGAAGAAGAGCATTAATGCTTGAATGACATCGGTAATTTCCTTGGCTACGCCAGCATTAAATTGCATGGTGCTGGCGCCGGCTTTCATTGCGCCAATCAGGATCGCAGCGGGGATGATTCCAAAAGGATGGGTTTTGCCTAACAAGGCGATGGTGATTCCGTCGAAACCAAGACCTGTGTTGAACCCTGGTTGGTAGCGACCTACAATGCCCAGTGATTCAATGCTGCCTCCCATACCGGCCAGAAAACCGCTGATAACCATAGTGAGGATGACGGTAAATGCGACTCGCATGCCAGCATATTTTGCAGCGTGGGGGCTGAGACCAACCGTACGGATCTCAAACCCTGTAGTAGTTCGCCAGAGTGTAAACCAGACGATAATTGAGACTATTATCGCCAGGAAAAAACCAACCGGAATTTCGCCAATCGAAGGGATGCGTGCACTATCCAGAATTTCGGGAGTACGGGCAACGATATTACCCCCCGATGTATCTTTGAGAGGCCCATCAGCAATATAGTCGGTAATATTGATCGCCACATAATTCAACATAATTGTTGTGATGACCTCACTGGCTCCAGTGTATGCTTTTAGTACGCCGGGAATAGCGCCAAATAATGCGCCGGCTATGGCGCCTGCCAGAACCGCTACTGTGACGTGAAGGAAGGGAGGTAATCCTTTTAGCATAAAGCCCGCTACAGCAGAAGCCAGCGCTCCAAAGAGGAGTTGTCCTTGCGCGCCAATATTAAAAAGACCAGCTTTAAAGGCAAAAGCCACTGACAGCCCACTAAAAATGAGCGGTGTGGCCTTCGCAAGAGTACGACCGAAGGCTTTCATACTGCCGAAAGATCCTTCAATTAGCGCAGCATAGGCTCTGAACGGGTTTGCACCTGATATGGCAAGAAGAATAGCACCGATCAAAATTGCTAAAAGAACTGCCGCCAGGGGAACCGCTACAGCACGCCAAAGTGCACCCAACCAGCTTGAAAAAGATCGGGCGTTTTCCTCATTATTCTTCGATTGATCGTTCATAAAAAAATACCCTTTAGGTGATATATCCAAAGTGGAATTTTACCCTGCTTCAGAAAGGGCGTAAAGCAAAGCTTGAGAAGATACGGTATAAAAAGGCGTTTATGCGTTCATAACAGGATTGCTAAGTACCCCTAGTCCTTCAATATCTACTTCAACAATATCTCCATCGCTCAGTGCTCCAACACCTGCGGGGGTGCCAGTGAAGATCAGATCACCTGGCTCAAGTGTCATCACTGAAGAGATAAAGGCGATAATCGTGCTGACGCTGAAAACCATATCACGTGTGGATGCCATTTGGCGCATCTGCCCATTGACACGGCAGGTGACGACTGCGTCTGAGGGGTCGAAGTCGGTATCGATCCAGGGGCCAAAGGGAGCAAAGGTGTCGAAGCCTTTGCCGCGTGTCCACAAACGATCAGCATTTTGAAGATCGCGGGCGGTGATGTCGTTCCCGATGCTGTAGCCGAGGATATGTTCCCGGGCCTCCTCTGAGATAATATTGCGCCCACGTTTGCCGATCACCACAACCAGTTCGGCTTCATGTTCCACTTGGCGGGATTGGGGAGGCAGGATGATCGCATCTCCAGGATTGATGACGGCTGATGGTGGTTTGAAGAAGATCAAAGGTAGTTCGGGAACTTCGGCATCATGTTCTTTGGCGTGGGCAGCGTAATTGCGCCCAACGCAGATGATCTTGCTCGGCTGAGATGGAGCGAGGAGTTGGGCATCTGCAAGTGGGGTGGTCGCGTCAAGACGGCGAAATTCGCCAAAAAGATCCCCTTCTATATCGCCAATTTTGTCGTTGAGCAGCCAGCCGTAGCGTGCTGATTTCTCTTTTGTTTGATAGCGTACAAAACGCATATTGTCCTCCGGCGGAAAATAAAATATCTCTGAAGTTTAACACAAAGTCGTGTATAATATCGTCCGCAAGAGGCACTTACCCTCCTATCTCAAAGGGATACTCGGGTATACGCTTTTCAATTGAATATAGAAGTATATTTTCCCGTCAAGGGCGCTTAGCTCAGTTGGTTAGAGCACCTCGTTTACACCGAGGGGGTCGGGGGTTCGAGTCCCTCAGCGCCCACAAAAAAAGTCAACCTGATGGTTGGCTTTTTTGTTTCACCGAAACATTCTTGAAGGAGTTGGAATTTCCCTCGAGGGTGACGAAAGAGTCCCTTCGCGGAGCACCGTTCGTCCGGCTCGACCGGATCCTTTGGGGCAGCGCCCACAAGATTTTTGGAAACCGCCAATAGATAAAATTGAGCGGTTTCTTGCTATGATGCAGTTCAATGACAGGGGGAAATTGGCGACTTTGAAAAAACTTCTAAATGCAAAACTATTTCTGTTTTGAAAACCTGGTTCGAGTTCCATTCGTAATTCTTACTCCCTGATCGGATGTATTGGAGATGAACATGCCCGTAGTCATGTGTTTCTAATGGACAAATTGTTTGAAACTCGTACAATGTCACGTCTTTGCGAACCCCGATGCACTTCGGGGTGAAGCAATCTCCCTCTCGGCGAAGGAGACTGCCGCGCTGCGTAAACTCCGCTCGCAGTGACGTAGGATTGTACGAACTTTATTTGATTTATCCATAAGATATCGGCGAAAGTAAAAAGTCACTACTGAACTATTCAGGAAAATGTGACGCTCCGGTAAATTTCGGTGTCTAAATAAGTATAAGTAACCATCTATTCATTTTCAAAAGGAGATTTTTTATGTTTGACCAAATGCTTTCCCAATTGATGGCTCTCGTCGGCGAGGACATGCTCAACCTGCTGGCTGGCCTGGCTATCCTGATCGTGGGCTGGATCATCGCCCGTATTATCAAATCGGTGGTTTATCGCCTGATGAAGCGCACCAACCTGGACAACCGCCTGGCGGGTACAGTAGCTGAAGGCGAAGAGCCTACCAAGTTAAATATTGAGAAATGGGTTTCAATAGCTGCGTTCTATCTGGTCATGCTATTCGTGCTGGTCGCTTTCTTCCAGACCGTGCAACTCCCGGCTGTGGCTACCCCGTTGAACGCTATACTGGAGCAGATTGCCCTGGCTGCCCCTCAGTTGCTTGGTGCGATATTGATTCTGCTGGTTGCCTGGCTGGTTGCTACCCTTGCCAGGTTTATCATCCAGCGCACCATGCGTGTGACCAAACTCGATGAGCGCCTGGCTGCTCAAGCTGAAATCGATGAACCAATAGTCAGCGTTTCTGAGTCGCTGGCGAACGGCGTTTTCTGGTTGGTCTTTCTGCTCTTCTTGCCTGCTGTGCTGAACGCTCTTGGCATGCAGGGTCTGGTCGAGCCGGTTACCGGCGTTGTAGACACCATCTTGGGTGCCATTCCCAATATTTTTGCAGCAGCCATCAGCCTGTTTGTGGGCTGGCTGATCGCCCGCATTGTGCGCCAGATCGTGGTCAACCTGCTGGCTGCCACCAACATCGACAGCTTCGGTGATCGTATTGGCGTCAGCGGGGAAACACAAACCCAGCCGCTTTCCAAGATCATCGGCTCAGTGGTTTATATCCTGATCCTGATCCCGGCGGTTATCACCGCCCTCAACGCTCTTGGCGTAGAAGCCATTTCTGCTCCTGCCATTTCTATGCTGACCGCGGTTATGAACGGTGTCCCGCTGTTCTTCGGCGCAGCAATTGTGCTTCTGGTCGCTTACTTCGCTGGTAAACTGGTCTCCGGTTTGGTCAGCAACCTGCTGATGGGTATTGGCTTTGACAAGGTTCCCGAAGTGCTGGGATTGCGCCTTGCTTCTGACAAGAGCCAGCGTACGCTTTCAGAAGTTGTCGGCTATATCGTTCTCGCCGCAGTACTGCTGTTGGCTGGCATCGAAGCTGCTGACATGCTCGGTTTTGGCTTCCTGGCTGATATGCTGGCAACCTTTATGGCCTTTGGTGGACAGGTGCTACTGGCACTGGTCGTCTTTGCAGTTGGCTTGTACCTTGCTAACCTGACCCGCAATGTCATCTTGGCGGCTGGTGGGAACAATGCCGGCTTCATGGCCGGATTGGCACGCATTGCCATTCTCGTTCTGGTGTCAGCAATGGCGCTCCAGCAAGTTGGCGTAGCTGGCGAGATCGTCAACATCGCCTTTGGTGTGCTGCTAGGTGCAATTGGTGTAGCAGCCGCACTGGCTTTTGGCTTAGGTTCGCGCGAAACTGCTGGCCGTATGGTAGAAAATTGGATCAATAAGCTGGAAGCAAAAGAGTAATCACTTCCACCTGAGTATTTCCAAAATCAACAGGTTACCTCTATAATCATCAAGCCTGCCTCGCATTTGACAGTTGGCAGGCTTGATGCCTATTATGGATGATCTCAGCCACCTCACAGACACAGAACTTATATCACTTTGCCTGGCGCGCAGCAGCAAAGACGAGCGCCCCTTTGCCGAGATTTTCCATCGGCATCATGCCATTGTAGCGCGCGTGATCTTCCGGTACTTTCCGCACGAGCAGGATGTAGAAGATCTGGCACAGGAAGTTTTTTTCAAAGCTTACCGCAGCTTGGAACAGTATGAAGGACGCTCTTCCCTGAAAACCTGGCTGTATAGCATTGCTACCAATACCGCCAAAAATGAGTTGCGCAAACGATCTCGCCGCCCGGTGGTGGTTGATCAATCGTTACAAGAAATGGAAGAAGTTCTTCCTGACGAAGCAGAGGCACTACCCAAACACAACATCCATCAGCAGCAAACCTTCCAGCAAGCCTTCTCTCAACTTAGTGCACCAGAACAAGAAATTCTCTTGCTAAAAGATGCCGAAGAATTGACCTATGAAGAAATTGCGGGCCAATTAAACCTATCTGTAAGTGCGGCCAAGATGAGGGTCCAGAGAGCGAGGCTGGCAATGAAAACTTATTATCAGGAAAAAGATCATGTCCAACAATCATCTTAGCGCGGAAGAAATCCAATCCTATATCCAATTTATGTTGAGCGATGATGAAAACGAGCATGTTATTGCTCACCTGAGCGAGTGCGATGCCTGCCTGTCGCGCGTCGATATAGAATGGGAGGGCGGTTCTCAGCCTGTATCCAATCTGGCTAACTCCAGGCTTGAAAAGCGTTTAATGAATAGTATCAATCGCTCCAACCTGGCAGGAAATCTGATCGGTCTGGGCGTAAAGGGATTTTTGGGTGTATCAATTGGTATATTAACCCTGCTGTTGAATATCGGTTCCACCAAGCCACCTCGTAAAAGAAAATAAGGAGAAGCTATGGATACTAATCTTCTAAAATCTGTTTTGCTACGTATATCTACCAGTTTTACTGAAAATCTACCCTCGATCATCACTGTTATTCTGATCATCTTGATCGGGTGGATTGTTTCGCGCCTTGTAGCTGGCTTTGTGAAACGGGTTGTAACCCGCACAGGATTGAACAAGGCTTTCGATCACTCCGGTTTTGCCCAGGAGTTGGATAAAATCCAACCGGGACGCACTCTGGCAGATCTCGCTTCAAGTGTGACGTTTTGGCTGCTCTGGCTCTATATCATTTTTGCATCCCTGACCGGCTCGGACCTCAACCTGGAAGCTACACCTTTTAACGCAGCGCTCTCCTTTCTGCCGCATCTGTTCGTTGCCTTCATGATATTAGTTGGAGGCGTGTTATTGGCGCAGTTTATCGGGCGATGGGTGCAGGTTGGGGTAGCTGCCACTGGTGTGGAATTTCACGAAACACTTGGCAAAGGCACACGCCTGTTGTTAATTGTGATTGTCATTATCACAGCTATCGAAGAGCTGGGCATAGACTTGACCCCATTGACTAACGCCCTGACCAATATCATCACCATCTTTGTTGCAGGATTGGCTTTGGCTTTTGGCATCGGTGCGCGTGAAGTAGTTCACAATATCCTGGCCGGTTATTATGCCCGCGAGCATTTTGAACTGGGCGATCAGGTGCAAATTGACAATGAAACCGGTACACTGGATGCTATTGGAACTGTGAGCGCAGAGATAACCTTGCCCAAGGGCCGGATCGTTATTCCCAACAGTGATTTGACCGAAAAGATGGTCAAGATTTACACGGTGGACTAATTCAGGATTTCCTTCAGGAGAGAAGATGCCAAAGCCCATTTCACCCCCAGGCATCGCTGACCGATTTGCAAATATTTGGGCTACCAGAATGGATTGACCTGAATTTTATCAAGAAGATGGTTTCAGAAACAAAATCCACTTGTATTTTTGTCCACGACTCCGGTCATGAAAGCGCATTAGTGTAGATAACATATCCCGTTTCCTTGAAGGCAGCCATGCTATACTACATTATATATATACGTTACTGTTATTGATAAGTTCACTAATAAAATCATCCAATGAGCAAATTAATTATCGAGATGAATAACCCAATTAACCAAACCCACTTGGATAAATTGCGCTCAACCGCAGGAAAAGGCCCTGTACTCATCCTGACGCACGATAACCCAGACCCGGATTCGCTGGCTTCTGGCAAAGCGTTAGCAACTCTGTTTCGAGAAGCCTGGGACATTCCCAGCCAACTTGTTTATAGCGGTCTGGTTGCCCGTGCAGAAAACCAGGCCGTTCTTAAACGCCTGACCCCTGAATGGGAACACAGCGACATATTGCCTGATCTGAGGGGCTATACCGCAGTAGCACAGGTAGATACGCAACCGGGCGCCGGGAACAACCGCCTCAACACAGTCCACCCGAAACACATTGTGATCGATCACCACTACCCGGTTCGGGAGATGATCGATACGGTGTCATATGCCGATATTCGTACGGAGATGGGCTCGACGGTTACGATGTTATTCCAATACATGGAAGCCTCTGGGATTCAACCCGATCCAATCCTGGCAACAGCGATGTTCTATGGACTTAAGACCGACACACGTAGCCTGTCACGGGGCGCATCACCTGCTGATGAAGTAGCCTTTTTAGAATTGCTCCACTACCTGGATCAGCAGGAATTAGCCAAGGTTGAACTGGCCAGCTTGAGCCGCGGATATTTCCATGCCTTAAGCCGAGGGTTACATGCGACTCGCTTGTTCGGAAAGGTGATCGTAGCGCGCCTCGGATTGATGGAGCAGCCAGACTTTGCCGCTGAAATGGCAGACATCCTCATCCGCTTGCAGAACACCCATGCCGCGCTTTGTCTGGGGCAACACGAAGACACCCTGCATCTCTCGCTTCGTACCGAACCGATGGGACAAAATGCTGGCAATATCATTCAACAAGTCATTGTCCCGCCCGGAAAAGCAGGCGGACACGGAACAATGGCCGGTGGACAGATTCCCTTACAAGGGAAGGATATGGAAACTTTGCTTGCAGAGATCGAAGGCCATTTTTTAATTGTTATGGGTGAAACGGATAGTGGTGTGGATTTGATTGTCTAATCCTTAAAAAAGAAATCCCCCCCTTTAGAAGGAACTCACACCGTTCTATACGGTGTAACCTGGTAATTGAAAGTTCGAGTTTTCTTTTACTAAAAACAGGTAACACTGTCATTCCTTGACGCCCCTCAGGATACAATTAGAATTTAGAAAAGGTAACCCCTTTGTACCGTATTTTCTACCATTTCCAAGGATGGAAGTGGTTCGAGATAGGTCCAATACTGCCCACTTGATATTCAGAAACCGCCATAGGGCAGTTTTTTTACAAAACCCCCATGAACTATAATCATTGCAAGTCCTTCGAAAAAAAGCGCTTCTATGAAATTAACAACATGAGGAATATTTATGCAAACAAATAACCCCAATCCTGCCTTTGGTGCTGATCTTGAGCCTTTTCACGGCATCCCCTCATTTTTGCGCCTGCCAGCCACTCGCGAACTGGATGGTGTCGATGTTGCCGTTGTCGGGATTCCCTTTGACAGTGGCACATCCTATCGAAGCGGAACCCGCTTTGGGCCAAGGAAGATTCGCGAGTCCTCGCTTATGATCTGGGGCTTCAATCGTGCGCTGAATATCGCTCCAACCAAAGAACTTAAGATCGTGGATTATGGCGATATAGGTGTGATTCCCGTCGATATCAGAGCAACAATGAAAAATATCACCAAAGATACAAAAACCATCCTTGACCAGGATGTGAAGGTTCTTGCCCTCGGGGGCGATCACTCGATCAGCCTGCCCTTACTCCGCGCCCATGCCGCAAAATATGGTGAGCTGGCTGTCGTCCATTTTGATTCTCATCCTGATACATGGGATGAAGAATATGAGGATCAACCTTATAGCCACGGCACACCTTATCTTAGGGCAATAGAAGAAAAACTAATCGACCCGAATGCCTATATTCAGGTTGGTATTCGTGGTCCAATCAGTGAATCCACTGATATCACAGAGCCAGAAGAGATGGGGGTGAAAATACAAACCATAGAAAAGGTCTTGGATGGAGGCATTCCCTCGACGATTGAGGAAATCCACAAGACGATTGGGGACCGCCCTGTTTATGTCTCGCTGGATATTGATGCGGTCGACCCTGCATTTGCGCCTGGTACCGGGACACCCGAGGTGGGAGGCTTGTCGAGTTACCAAATTTTGCAATTGGTTCGTGGATTGCAGGGGCTCAATATCGTTGGATTTGATCTGGTAGAGGTCAGCCCGCCCTATGACCATTCCGAGATCACTTCGATCCTGGCCGCCAACCTTGCCTTTGAATTTCTTTCACTTTTAGCGCTGATGAAACAGGTGATTGGGGTTTGAGGCTGCCTCTACGCCAGCACCGCCCCCTCCAGTTGCAGCAGCCATTTTTTGATCCTCAGGCCACCGCCATATCCCCGCAATTTACCTTTTGACCCCAGCACGCGATGACAGGGAATCACCAGGGGCATGGGATTGGTCGCCTCAGCACGTCCCACTGCCCGGGCCGCACCCGGACGCCCGATTTGGCGGGCAAGATTACCGTATGTTGAGGTTTGTCCATAGGGGATGGCGAAAGTTGCCAGAAGGGCCTCACGCTGGAAGGGGCGCATCAGGGACCAATCAATCGGGATGGTGAATTGTCGACGTGTCCCATCCAAATATTCGTGTAACTGGTTAGCCGCGTGAGCCAAGCGGCGCGAATCTTCTTCAGCAGGTGATTTCAAGCGGCGGGTGATATAGTCCAGTAATTCAGACCGCCTGGAATCCCACTCAACGGCGACCAGACCCCGATCAGAGCAGGCAAGCCAGATCTCGCCTATGGGAGTATCCTGCACTTTGCTGAAATAAATCGTGGTTGAGGGGCTGCGTTTCATGATCACCTCCAAATTCTTTGCTCTATTGTAGCGTTTACCCTCCATTAAATGCAAGTTTGGTTCATCAAATATGGACAAAATAGGTTTTTTCCTTACATATTTGATAACTAGGGGGCAGCCGTAGGGTAATCGTAGGACAAGCGTCAAGTAGCCCTGATTTGCCTATGTTAATATAAAGCATAAGTGATTTCTCTTCTCCTCCTTTCAAAAGAGAACCAGGGTCGGCGTCCCTGGTTCTCTCGATTCTAGGACAAGTAGCGGGGTATAATGCAGGAAAAAATCAACCAGAAGGATAAAGATGAGTATACAAATTAGCATCATTGGCTTGGGGCAGATTGGGGCCTCTATTGGCTTGGCCCTTGCAGATCATAATAAAAATATTGTCCGCGTTGGTCACGATAAAGACTCGGCTACTGCCAGAGCTGCAAAAAAGCTTGGCGCTGTGGACGAAATCAAGCGGAACCTGCCTAACTCAGTTAGAGAGGCAGATATTATTGTATTGAGTTTGCCCCTCAGTGAAATCAAAGATACCCTGGGTTATATCGTGCAGGATTTGAAAGAGGATGCTGTGATTTTAGATACAGCACCAGTTAAGAAAGCCGTTCAGATGTGGATGCAGGAACTGCTTCCTGCGGGGCGCTCATATATTGGGCTTGTTCCCGTTATAAATCCCGAATATCTGCACGAGAAAGAGTTCGGCGTTAACGCGGCTCGGGCAGACCTATTCCAAAACGGAGTGACGATGATCGCAGCCCCCCCCAATACTTCGGGGGAAACTGTCCAGTTGGCTGCTGATCTGGCACAGCTCCTTGGCTCACAGCCTCTGTTTTCTGATATCACAGAAATAGATGGGTTGATGTCATCTATCCATCTTCTTCCACAACTGACGGCAGCCGCTCTACTCAATGCAACGGTAGATCATCCGGGCTGGAATGAAGCGCGCAAACTCGCCGGCCGCCCATATGCCGAAACAACGAGAGCAAGCCTCCATCCTGAGAGTGCCAGGTCTCTTTCCGATGCTGCTCTGTTGAATGGCGAAAACACCGTTCGCGTTCTGGACGGAATGATCGCATCCCTCCAAACCTTGAAAGAAAGTATCTCGGCTGAAGATAAAGATGCGCTGGATGAGCAGCTCACCAGTGCTGAAGAGGGAGGCCTGAACTGGCTGGATGAGCGTCTAAAGGCTGGTTGGTTATTTAAAGATGATAAGGGCGGTCCCTCTATCAATGTGGCCGGAATTTCTGAACGCTTATTTGGCATTCGTCAGAAAAAACCGCGTAGCTAATGCCCTTTTTTTGCTATCTTCTTGAGTGCGCTGACGGAACTTATTACACTGGTTGGACGACTGATCCCACCCGACGAGAGAAAGAGCATAACGCAGGGAGAGGCGCTAAATATACCCGCTCACGTAGACCGGTAAAGTTGATTTATCTGGAAGAGCAACCTGATAGAAGTAGCGCATTAAAAAGAGAGAGGGCCATCAAAAACTTCTCCAGAAAACGAAAAGAAAAATTGGTCAAGAAAATCTAAAGGCGATTCCTCTTGTTGTCCTTTGGAACAGCAAACTTCCGAAGTCTTTTAGACTTCGGAAGTTTTTGCTTTTCATTAGTTTGAGCGATTAATCTGAAAATAAAGGAATATGCCCCAGAGCAACGATATTCTCCCATTTTGCACGGTCGCCTTCGGTCAGGATGGCTGCCTCAGCCTCGATTGCCGCGCCGGCTTTTTCCATCAGGATGCGCATGCCCTGCAATGTGGAACCGGTGCTGATCACATCGTCTACAAGAATGACTTTCTTGCCTTTGAGCAAAGCATGGTCTTTTTCGTCGAGGATCAGCGTTTGCGGCTCACCGGTAGTGATCGAGAGTGTCTCGGCGCTTATCACTTCACCCATATAGGGTTTATACGATTTGCGAAGAACTACGTAGGGTTTTCCGGTGACGACAGAAAGCGCATATACCAATGGGATTGATTTTGCTTCGGCAGTGATGAGAACATCATAGTTAATCGATTTAAGTTTTTTCCCAAGCGCTTTTGCGCAATTTTCTACCAACTCTGTATCACCAAGGATATTAAGAATCGCAATTCGCAAACCAGGTTTGATTTCAAAGAGAGGTAACTCTCGCTTTAGGCCGGCAATTTTGATCGGGTGGGAATTTTTGGATGTCATGGATTTTCTCCAATAAGAATTTTACCGGGGGAAGTTTATCATGAATTTGAATTTTTGCCGTGATTGAAAAACCAGGGAGTGGCTATTTTCGTGTGTAATTAAAATAATGATCTGCTCTGGCTGGATTTGTAATCCAGCGTTTTTCCTGTGTAAGCAGGGATTACAAATCCCCGCAGAGCCATAGGATTGCCACTTTGATACACACCTGTTTAGCCACTCCCAAAACCATTTTTAACGGTTTAGGTTAATTCATATCTCCCCTTGTCCACATTTTGGAGACGCCCCTCTGGTAGGATGTTTTTATTGGAAACCTACCAGACGTGGTTGCAAGCAGGGACCCCGCGTAATTCAAAGATCGGCAGTGGCCAGGGAGAGAAAGCTACTGCCGATTTTTGAATTTTTAATATAAACGATTCATAAACTTACGAAAACCTGTGTTGACCAGATAAGGCCTCCTTGATAAAGTTGGCCTTACTTAAGTTTACATAGAATTACGGAGATTTTCACTTAGTGGCATTTTTATGAATAAACGCAATTTAAGCGATTGGCTTTCTCTGAGCGACGTTGCAGATATGCTTGGTGTACACCCCAGTACGGTGCGAGCATGGTCTGATCAGGGAGTTTTACCCGTTTATCGTACACAAGGCGGACATCGCCGTTATCTGCTGAATGAGATTGATTTATGGATGCAAACCTCGCGCGAGATAAAAGGGGTAGATCCTGAGTACGCCCTGCGGGATGTGCTTAAACGCATCCGCTTTAAAATTAAGGAAAATCAACTGGAATCTGAAAAGTGGTATCAAAAACTGGATGAGGATGCCCGCGAAAAATACCGCGAGAGCGGTAAAAATCTTATGCAAAGCCTCGCAAGCTATCTCAGTGCGGAAGGTGAGGACGCCAGCGCTGAAGCCCGTTCTCTGGGATATGAGTATGCTTCCCGTGGACGCAGATATGGGCTAAAACTCATTGATGCCACACGTGCATTTTTATTTTTCAGGAATGCACTCCTCGAAGCAATGATCGCTGTTTATCTTGATGCGCGTGTTTCCGATACAGGATCATGGGGAGAAATGCTCACCAGCCTCCATGGATTTACTGATCAAACCATGATTTCACTCATGGAAACTTACGAAGCCTTTGAAAACAATAACCGTTAAAAATGAAATCTGAAAAAAAATCCCCCGCTCGTAAATATCCACCCCTCTATGAAAAGATGATTCCGGTCATGTTGGTTATTTTGGCAATCGTTATTATAGGGGTCGTGATCGCAGCCATTGGTGTTGTTTTGGGTATTGTTTAATAGCATCACCCGTTGAAGCGTACTCTTACACAATCTAATCTGGAGTTTAATCATGTTACTTAACACTGGTATTCCCTTTTTATCAAGCATCATCAGCTTTGCTCTTGCCTTTTTTGTTCTCAAACGTTATCTAGACCGCAAGCGTGCCCACTTACTGCTCTGGGGTATCGGAGCCATTTTTTACGGAATCGGTGGATTCACGGAATTTTATTTTGGCGCCTTTGGGTGGAACCCACTCATCTTTCGGATGTGGTATCTTTTTGGGGCCATTCTTGTTGCTGCCTGGCTGGGGCAGGGTACGGTCTACCTGCTCGCCAATCGTAAATGGGCCAATGCGCTGATGCTCATTTTGGGCATTGCCTCGCTCTACGCTCTATTTAGAATAGCCACAGCCCAGCTTGATCCCTCTCTGATGATCGGCGAAGGCCATACTGGCGCGGAATTGAGCGGTCATGCCATCGTCACAGATAGTGTACGTGTGCTGACACCCTTTTTCAATATTTATGGCACCCTCACCCTGGTTGGCGGGGCAATTTATTCTGCATGGATATTCTGGCGCAAACGCGTTTTACTCCATCGCGCTGTTGGGAATATTCTTATCGCCACCGGCGCGATCTTGCCCGCATTTGGCGGACTATTCAGCCGCCTGCAGTTCCCGGGCGCCCTCTATCTGGGTGAATTTTTTGGCATAATTCTTCTTTTTATCGGGTTTCAGCGTGCCACCACACCGATGGCAGAGAAGCCTGCTGAAGTCGAAGCGGCGGCCTGATTTATCGCATAATCTCAAGCCCCGTTCAGGGAGTGCCTAAATCAGTGGGTACTGTCTTCGCGAGGAGGGCTTTAGCCCGACGTGGCGATCTCCAACCCAGGGAGGGAGACTGCTTCGCGAAAAGATGCTCGCAGTGACGACCAAATTTTACTCACCAAATTCGGCATTCCCCCGTTCACAGGAACGGGGCTTTTCTCTTTAAAGGGTATAATCAGCGCATCTCAAATTTGGAGCTAAAAATGTCTCTTCTCAATTTGCCCCTGATACTCGAAACCCGTCGCAATCACGCCCTTGAACACGCCACCCTGAAAATTCTGGGGCCGAAATATCCTGCCCGTCCTCTGGGTGGACATTCCAACCCAACCGGTTTCGTTATCCTGGGTGATGTGGATACGGAGGATCTCCGCGCTGCGGCGGATGAGGCCCTCAAACGTCTCCGCGCTGGCGAAAGCGATCTGGCGATTCATCCCGGCTGCGGCACCAATTACGCGACCTCTGGCTTGCTGGCCGGTTCCCTGGCCTGGTTCGGACTTTCGGGCAGCGGGCCGATGCGCAGACGTTTATGGAGGATTCCCCTGATATTACCTCTGGCGATCCTCGTTTGGGGACTGAGCAAACCCCTGGGTCCCAAACTGCAAGCCAGGGTCACGACCGAAGCGGAGATGGGGGCCCTGGAAATACTCTCAGTGCAGAAGATCCGCCCAGCTCTTCATAGAATTTCAACCAGGGGATAAGATGTCCGAAAAGACCATCCGTGTGCTCTATCTCTATGGGAACGATGAATTTGCCATTTCCCGGCGTTTGCAAAAGGTGCAGCAACGGGTGGACAAAGATGGGATGAATACCTCTCATCTGGAAGCTCGTCTGGCGGGAATGGATGAACTGAATTTGGCTGTGAATTCGATCCCCTTTTTAGCCGAGCGGCGATTGGTCTTGCTTGAAGAACCCTCGGCGCGTTATCCAAAAGTTAAAGGACGCAAAGAGTTTTTAGCCTTTTTGGAGAACGTGCCTCCCAGCACAGTTTTAGTCCTTTATGAAGTGATCGACGAGAAAAAAGCCGCCAAACACTGGCTGGTGAAATGGGCGGATTCTGCGAATGAGATTGCCCGCACCGAGCGTTTTATGCTCCCGAAAGCCTGGAAAACGGGCGAGTGGACAGCGCGCATTCAGCAGGAGACCAGTCAGCAGGGAGGAGAGATCGAGAGTCGCGCTGCCGCGAGACTGGCAGAAATGACCGGGCAGAATACGCGCCAGGCCGCGCAGGAGATCACCAAATTACTCACCTATGTTAATTTTGCACGGCCGATCACGCTCGAAGATGTCGAACTGGTCAGTGTATCCACCGCCCAGGGCGATATTTTTGCCCTTGTGGATGCACTGGGCAGCAATCGGGGGAAAGAAGCCCAGGCCATGCTGCATCGCTTGCTCGACGAACAGGATCCCTTCTCGATCTTTGGGATGGTCGTCCGTCAATTCAGGCTGCTTTTGTTGGCGCGTGAGGTGATCGAAAAAAACGGAAATGTGCAGGGGGAACTTAAGGTACATTCCTTTATCGCTCAAAAACTGGCGTCACAGGCTCGTCAATTTGATCTGCCCACACTTGAGGCGATCTATAGGCAGTTGTTGGTTATTGATGAGCAGGCCAAAACAAGCCAGGCCACCCTGGATTTATCTTTGGATATGTTCGTGATGGAGTTGGCTGGAGGGTAAACTTTCGTTTAGGGAGCTTTCTGCTCCCAAGTAAAACTTTCTTTCAATACCCCTGCGGGAACTCCCCCGATCATAGCATTTTCGAGCTTGAATTTCTTTGTCACCACACTCCCCATCGCGACAAGGGTATTATTTCCAATAGACGTCCCAGGCGCAAAACGGACTGCACTACCAAGATAACAATTTTCACCGATGGCAATATCACGGTCGAGGATTCCCGCACCGTGTGTCCAAAATTGGGATCCGATTCCAGCAATCCATGAACCAGCTCCAATTGTGAATGTGCCAGCCACGTCGATATAATGTTGGGATGTAATTAAGGTGTCATTAGCGATGACAAGGTTTCGGGCGTAATTCGCACCAGCATGTTCTGCGCGGGTTGTCCAGTAACCGCAGGAGAAAATGTTCCGATGTCCAATAGAAGCGCCTTTACCGATTGTCATCTTCATCGGTCCAGTAAAGAGATTTCCCCATCCGATTTGGCATGCTCCGATCTCAGCATCGTCTACGGCGATAATCGTGCCAAAGCCGAGTTTTGCATCCACGATCTTGTAGCCCAGTAAAATTCGATAGGCGGTGACGCGCAGAAAACTGAAAGGCAAAACGCTTATTAGCGTCGCTAAAACGAGCTTTAGTTTTCTCATCCGACCTTATTTATAATCCTCCCGAACGGGATAAAAAGTATCCATGATCTGGCAATTGGTGATCGCGCGTCCGGAATGCTTCATGTTGGATGGGATGACAGCAATTGTCCCCGCTTCAAGTTGACGAACATCACCATCAAGGGTCATCTCGAATTTTCCTGAGGTCACGACTGAGATTTGTTCGTTGATATGGGCGTGCTCGGGCAGAGTCGCCCCGGCTTCAATTCTCCAGAAGGTTGCGCTCATATTTTCGGCGTGCACAAAGGTGCCATGAAAACCGGGCACAATTTCTTTCTCTTCAATTGTAGAAAGCTCAACAAAAGGCATTCTTCCTCCTTGTGATTTGACCATGAACGGCATAAAATCCAATGCAACCTGATTGTAAACCATAAAGGAAAGATCTTATGAAAATCCGCTCGATCACCTATTTTTTCAATCCTGGCTGGCCGCTTAATGAGGCCAAACTCCGCGTGGCAGATGAATTCCTGCGAAATGCCAAATCTGCTTATCAGGGTGCGGGATACGAAGTCCAGACGACGCGTTTGGCAACCCCCTCGTTCACGCAGATTCTCGGCGAGGAAAAATTGGACGAAACGCCCGCGCTCGCCTTTCAACTTGCTTCCGCCATGGAAAATATGGATGCGGAGTATGCCTCCCTCGGACCCGCTTTGCCCGAAATGCCTCAGAGCTATGCCGTCATCCCCGAGGCAATTGAAGCGAGCGAGAATATCTTTTTCTCCGGTGAAATGGCCTCCGCTAAAAAAGGGATCTCAATGACCGCCCTCAAAGCGTGTGCAGAGGTGATCGTCCGCGCTGCGACTCTCAGCCCGGACGGATTCGCTAACCTCCGTTTTACCGCGCTGGCAAATGTCCCCGCGGGCGGACCCTTCTTCCCCGCTGCCTATCATGATGGTGGTGCGCCAGCTTTTGCCCTTGCCCTCGAAGCAGCCGATCTGGCGGTGGATGCTTTCGATGGTCAACGAACCGTGGATGAGGGCCGGAAAAAGCTGATTAAATCTTTGGAATCACATGGCAAAAAACTGACTCAAGTCGCTGACTCGCTGAACCATAGATTCCTGGGTCTTGATTTCTCCCTGGCCCCATTCCCCGATGATGCGATTTCGCTTGGCGGTGCAATGGAAGGATTCGGGATCCCAAAGGTGGGACAGCATGGCTCACTTGCGGCAGCGGCGATTTTAGCGGAATCCATTCAACGCGCCGATTTTCCCCATACCGGCTTCAACGGGATGATGATGCCCGTCCTCGAGGATTCAATCCTGGCCCAACGCGCTGCGGAGGGGTCACTGACAGTCAAGGATTTGCTGCTCTACTCCGCAGTTTGCGGGACGGGGCTGGATACTGTTCCCCTTGCCGGAGATGTGAGCAGAGGGCAAATCGCGGCTTTGTTGCTTGATATAGCGGTAATGTCTCTCCGGTTGGCGAAACCACTCACGGCGCGGCTGATGCCCATTCCTGGCAAGCAAGCCGGGGACAGGACCGAATTCGACTTCGCCTTTTTTGCGAACAGCCGCGTGATGGCGTTGGATGCTGTCGGACTTGATCTCCCCTTCGCTGGAGATGAAGTCATCAAAATTCAATCGCGCTGATCTCTTGCAGTATAATCAGCGGAAAATAAATTTCCCACTGGAGGTATTTTTCGATGGATCTTCCCCAATATGCTTATTTTAAAGGTGCGATTGTTCCCTATGCAGAGGCAAAGGTTGGCGTTCTAACCCACGCGCTGAATTACGGAACAGGGGTTTTTGGCGGCGTGCGTGCTTATAAAAATGATGAGAATGGCAAATTATATCTTTTCCGTCCTTATGATCATTATCGTCGTTTTTTAAATTCATGCAAGATGATGCTGATGGAATTTGATGAAACACCAGAGAGCCTGACCCAACTGACCATCGATCTGCTAAAGAAAAGTGGCTTTAGTGAGGATGTTTATATCCGCCCCCTGGCTTATAAATCTTCTGAGATGATCGGTGTGAAATTGCATGATGTAGAGGCTGATTTTTCAATTGTCGCCTTACCTTTCGGGAAATATGTGGCCAACGATACCAACGCCCATGTGACGATCTCCTCCTGGCGGCGTCTGGATGATAACGTCATCCCGGCGCGTGGGAAGATCAGCGGGGCCTATGCCAACTCAGCCTTTATCAAAACAGATGCCATGCGCTCAGGATTTGACGAGGCCCTGGTCTTGACCCAGGCTGGTCATCTCTCTGAGGGGAGCGCGGAGAATGTCTTTATTGTGCGGGATGGGGTTTTGATCACGCCTTCAGTGACTGAGAATATCCTTGAGGGAATTACGCGCCGCTCGGTGATGGAACTCGCAGCGGCAGAGTTGGGTATGGAAGTCGTCGAACGTCCGATTGATCGCACGGAGGTTTATATTTGTGATGAACTCTTCATGACGGGAACTGCCGCACAGGTGACTGCGATCACAAAGGTGGATCATCGCCCCGTCGGTAATGGGGAAATGGGCCCGGTTGCTGCAAAACTGCGTGATCTATTCTTTGATATTGTGCGCGCAAAGAACCCCAAATATTCGGCCTGGAATATAGAAGTCTAACAATCCACCATAAAGCCAAAAAAAGCCCCTCAAGGATATTTTCCTTGAGGGGCTTTGTGCATTATCGATATTATTTAGCGTACTTGTTTAAAGCGGATCAATACCAGGTTCTTATCACATTCACCTGAGGTGCTAAAGCGGACCTCATCAGAGAGAGGTAATCCGGACTGGTCGAAGAGACGGATAAATAAAGTGTTATTCGAAGGTTGTGGCGCATCTCCTAGTAAGAACTCAAAGCCGGATTGTCCATAAATAGGGCTGATGCCTGAGACAATGGAAGGGAGATCTACGCTTTTGCCTCCTAATGTCCCTTGAACACGTAATGTTTTATATAGCATCGGGCCTTTATTCATATCTTCCACAATACCGCCTACGCCGAGCCAATTGCAGCCCATTTCAGGATGAAAGATTGTGCTGCTAAGTTGTTCAACTGTTGCTTGAAAAGGCATATTTGATGTTGGGGTCGTAGTCGGTGGCTCAGGAGGTATGAATGTCTCTGTGTATAGCACTAATGGCGAAGCAGTTGGGATAGATGTAAAAGTCGGGTGCGGTGTTTCTGTAAAGGTTGGTTGGAAAGCGGAAATCTCTGTCGGTAATTCACCTATTTGGATAGGGATACTGGTTGAGGATGGGATGAGAAATGTAGAGGTAGTTGTCTTTGGGGGAAAGGGGTTTAGTGCTGTATATGGATTAATGACTATTTGTAAAAACACCGCGCCCAAACATATTGTTGCGACAAAAATCATTATAGAGAAGATATTTAGTAGCACCTCGCCCCTGCTCTTGTGCTTCAAAAAAAAATCCTACTTTGTGTAATCGAGATCTTCATTTTCAAAATAACCACTTTACTGGTAAAAGCTGAACATCAATCTAATCCACTCTTTTAAATCGGATAAAAACTAGATTTTTGTCACATTCTGCCGAAGTGCTGAAGTATATCTTGTCTGATTGCGGCATGGCATCTGCTCCCAGCAACTGTATCCATAAAGTATTTTCTGAAGGGATAGGTGCATTTTCTAGATAAATTTCAAAACCGGTTTTCCCATAGATATTTGCAGTACCTGTAACCCTTAATTCTCGGGGATCGATGGACTTGCCCAAAAGATTCCCCCCCAATTCAATTACATTACCTGGATTTACGAAGTTATTTTTTCTGTCTACGACCACACCAGCTACGCCCATCCAATTGCACCCAAGATCTGGGTGAAAAATGGTACTAGCAACCGCCTGAACCTCCGCTGTAAACGGCATTCCAGGGGTTGCCGTTGGTTCAGGCGGTATTGGAGTGGATGTTGGTTCAATAAGATATAAAGGTGTTTGGGTTGATATTGGCGTAAAAGTTGCCCGAGAAGTTGGGGTGATCGTTGGTTGGATTGTAGGAGTCTCGGTCCACAATTCGTCCAATTGCAGGGGAGTGATCGTCGCGGAAGGGATAATGATCGGCGGGATGGGTGTATTTGGCGGCAATGGATTTAACGCGGTATAGGGGTTAATGAATATCAGCAAAAAAAATGCGCCCATACAAGCTGCTGCAACCAAAGTCAGGATTGAGAAAATATCCAGCATATCAAGGCTGAAGCTTTTCTTTCCAGATTCTCCATCCGCAAAACTATCATCTGTATAATCAAAATCGGCCATAAAACACTCTCCATCCTTTTAAAAAATGCAGGACTTTTTATTTTTGTAGATGGCACTCATTCTTATTTGTTCTCTATTTTACTCGCTTCACGTTCTTCTTGAAGCCAATCAAGCAAAGCTTGCTCTTGGAGAGCCAGGAGTGCGTCTGGCGAAAGAGGATGTGAGCTATCTCGTTCAAAAACCATAATAATATGAAAGCCAACTTCTGTAGCTATTATTTCGCTGGGTTGCCCTATCTCTAAAGAAAAGGCAACCTCTTCAATTTTTGGCTCCAATAAATAGCCTCGTGGAAACCAGCCCAGCTCACCATTTGTCTTTGGATCGTAGGCCGCAGCCAAGTCCAGAAAATCAATACCTGCTGCCAACCTCGACTGAACCTCATCTGCAGTTTCCTGATTATAGAGCAAAATCTGCCTGACGTGTACCTGTTCGGCGGTACTGGGGAAAGTTGTAAGGATATTGTCACGCATCCAGGCTGCTTCGATGGCCCGTTTTAGGGCTTGATGGAAGGATGCCTCCGTGTACCCATGGTTTGCCAGCCAGGTGGATAGTGATTCTGCGCCCCCAATTTCCGCCGCTAACGCGTTGAGACGAGCTTTCACTTCGGTATCTTCGAGTGTATATCCGGCTTTTTGGGCAGCTTGGGCGAATAAGACCTGATCGGTCAGATCGTTAAGGACGCGCCCTTCAGCCTCTTCAACAGACACGGTTTTTCCCAGCGCGTTCTGTGCTTCTTGAAAACGGAGCAGCTCGGCGTTGAACTCATCCAGCGAAATAATCTCGCCATTAACTGTCGCCGCAGCCGGAACAGCAGTTGCTGTGGGTGGAGCAGATGGTTGAGTAGGGGGAGCAATCGTTGGGGTGAGGGAGTCAGAAGATGCTTTGCAGGCGGATAAGATCAGGATGATGGATATTGCCAATAGAGGGAGGCGTGATTGGATATTTACAAATTTTAACATTGCGGGAATTATACCCTTAACAAAAAAGTAGAGGCGGGG